>Ga0164295_10000980_pt1 | contig 23697 bp, 22 predicted proteins | sample GEODES006metaG_FD_111798 | JGI IMG/M metagenome (GOLD analysis project Ga0164295, IMG submission 111798) | Oligotrophic lake water microbial communities from Sparkling Lake, Wisconsin, USA - GEODES006 metaG | ecosystem: Environmental > Aquatic > Freshwater > Lake | place: USA: Sparkling Lake... | reverse complement strand
GTACTGCGTGCCCCCAACGGGATTCGAACCCGTGTTACCGCCGTGAAAGGGCGATGTCCTAGGCCCCTAGACGATGGGGACGTTCTAAGGCTTCACAATCTTACCTGCCATTGAGCGTGCGACCAAACCCGATAATTAAGCACAAAAGAGCCGCTATCCCTTCGGATGAGGGGTAGCGGCTTTCTTGTTTAAAGGTATTTGCTGGCTTAGTTAAGCGCCCAACGAACAGTAATTGTCACTGTCACATCTTGCTCACCTAGATCTATCTGCACTGCCGTATCTGCTTCTGCCTTTGCCATTGGGAAAGGTGATGAGTAGACAGGTGAAGATTGCTCTTCAAGTGAAAGGACCTTACCGATGCTTGTTCCAAGAAGTTTTGCATATGAAGATGCCTTTGATTTTGCGTTAGCAACAGCTGCTGCTCGAGCATCTTCGGTGGCTGTAGCTGGGTTAAGTGTTGTTGGTACTACTCCACCTAGTTGGACGTTGTCGCCACCTGCGGTGACAACTGCTTCAATGATGGTGCCAGCCTTTGATGCTGTGCGGACTAGAACATCAAATGATTGTGAGGCACGGTAGCCAGTGATCTTTGTGCCAGCCTCTTGTGTCCAGTTGTATTCAGGATAGACAGAGATGTTTGCAGAGCGGATGTCTTTGGTTGCAATGCCTTTAGCTATAAGCGCTGCGCGCACAGCAGCTGCAGATTTGCTGGCAGATGAAAGTGCAGCAGCATTTGTTGAGGCAAGTGCTGAGACTGTTGCGTTAAAGCGAACAGCATCTGGGACGACTGAGATCGTGCCAACACCTGTGACGGTGATGTATCGGTTATCTGTGGTGCCGGCGCTATTGGCTGGGATTGCTAGGGCCACAACGCCTGCGACTGCAGCGACGGTGAATAGGGATGTGATTGTGCGAAGTTTTGTTAGTTTCATAGGACAAGTATCTCTAAATTTCTGAGATTTAACCAAGAAAGCGGTTCAAAGTGATTGTGAGTACAACACTTCGTGACATTCCACCATTGCCTGGGAGGAGAAGAGTTCCCTCGCTCGGATCTGTCCCGCTTGTCCTAGTCGAGCCCTTAGTTCGGAATCATCAAGCAGTTTGGAAACTCCTTGAATTAAGCCACTGGCAGAGACTTCAGTCAATATGCCAGTAACTCCATCGAGGACAATGTCAGTTACTGACCCCACATTGGTGCTAACAATAGGCAGTCCCGCCTGGGAGGCCTGAATCAGTGTTAAAGGTATGCCTTCACTATCGCTGCAAAGCACCAAGATATCTGATGCACTTAAAATCATGTCGATATCGTTTCTCCATCCCAAAAATGTGATTGGTAGCGATTCACTTTCAGATTGAGTTGTTAATTCTTCGAGCAATTCACCAGCTCCGGCAACAATAATGTGTGTTTTTGGATGTTTCACTCTAAGTGAACGTCCTAAATCGATGAGTCGATCAGGACGTTTAATCTGAGTTAAGCGTCCAATAAAAACCACATAAATCTTGTCTGGATCTAGACCAAGAATTTTTCTTGCATCAAACTTTGGGTAGAGTTTTAGATTCTGCAATCCTGGATAGATGACTTCAAACTTAGAATCCTTGGCAATTCCCACTTTCACTAAATCAGCCTTAACTACATTTCCGATGGCCACAAATTTATAAGTTATTAGTCTAAGTGTTTTCTCAACAAGGATTAGCACTTGAACTTTCCTAGAATCAAAATATCCATTAAGTAAGTGACCATGAAAAGTATGAATTCGTTTAGCACTCGGCCTTGCAAAAAAAGCTGCTACCCGCCCCAAAACTCCCGCTTTGGCTGTATGGGTGTGAACTACATCTGGTTTAAATCGCCTAATCTCTCTCATTAATACAAAAAATACTTTTAGGTCCTTTATGAAAGAAATCGATCTACCAAAGCCTGGAACTCGAATAGCCTTAATGTCTACAGCGACCTCATCTAAATAATCTGACTCGTTTTCGTCGCAGTAACCGGTCACGAGCCTAGTTTCAAACCTGGATGGGTCTAGATTCCTCATCAGATCAGCAACCAAAACGGCTGGCCCGCCCACATTCATGCGCGCAATTATCTGCATTACCTTGGCTGGCTGTCTTGCTTTCATGGCTTTATCTTTCCCTAAGTTAGTGGATAATTGGCAATCTAATGAGTAACTCTCAGTTCTTCTCGAATTGCACAGCTGACACTATTCGTGAAGCTGCTGCAGCCTTAAAGGCTGGGCATCTTGTGGCATTTCCAACCGAGACCGTTTACGGCCTAGGTGCGGATGCTAGAAATCCAGAAGCAGTGAAAAGAATTTATGAGGCAAAAGGAAGACCATCAGACCACCCGCTAATTGTTCACATCTCCTCTGTAAATCAGTTAGAGAAGTGGGCTAGAGAAATTCCAGAGTACGCCATCGAACTAGCACGAGCTTTTTGGCCGGGACCTATGACATTAATTCTGAAGAGAACCGATCTTGCTCAAGATTTCATTACAGGTGGACAGGATACGGTTGGGTTGCGCGTGCCTAGTGACCCGATAGCGCGTGCGCTAATTCAAGAGTTTGAAAGAATCTCAGATTCTGCAATTGCGGCACCAAGTGCAAATCGGTTTGGGCAAGTTTCACCTACTTCTAGCGCGGATGTGCAAGAAGAACTAGGGGCCTTCTTAAGTGATGACGACCAAATATTGGACGGCGGGAATTCCATAATTGGTATTGAATCAACAATCTTGGATTGTACAGGAGACCGACCAGCAATTCTTAGAAGTGGTGCTGTAACAGAAGAGAATATACTAGCTGAATTAGGAATTGACAGTCTGGGGGCCATCGAGGTCTCTAATCTAAAATTTAGTGGATCCTTTGAAAAACACTATGCGCCAAAGTGCCGAGTGATAATCGATTTTAAAGAGATTCAAGGAGCTGGGCTTCTTGCTCTAAGTGAAATTAAGACCCCGAGCAGCATGATGCGGTTGGCATCACCAAAATCTGTTGAAGAGTTTGCTCGTATTCTTTATTCCAGCCTTAGGAAAGCAGATCATATAGGAATAGATCTACTGGTTGTTTGTTTGCCGAATGGTAGAGGTCTCACTGTTGCCCTAAGGGAGCGGCTACTTAAGGCATCTCAGGGCAGGTAGATCAAAAATATGGCTTTAAGTTAAGGTTCAGATTGAATTTGTTGAAGCTTAGAATAAAATGAAACATTAGCAGGGGTGGTTTCGGATTCGGATACTCAATATTGATTGATCAATGAGTACCTTGCTTATTGTGAGTTTAAATGTGGACAACATCTATCAAATTAAGAATTTTTTCATTCTCATTAAGTCGCTTCACAAACAAAAACATATGAAAAATGCTTGCAAATTCTTCAAGGTCTTTTGGATCTACAATTTTGATTTGCCTTAAGTCTGGTACCCACGCATAAGTGCTAAACCCAGATCTTGTGAAGTGCTTAAATGTACGTAATGCTTCAGGATTCATTTTACCGTCAGGGCTGTTCTCGTAAAAAGAAATCTCGACAAGCCAGAGGTCACACTCTCTAGCTAATGTTTGAACTGATCCATCCAGAACTTTACCTTCATAGCCCTCAACGTCTATCACAAAGATACACGGTTCGGACTTGGTGCTCACCAAACTGTCTAATCCGATGACTTCGACCCTACTTTTTATTCTACTTTTCGCACCTCCCCATCCTTCTCGAGTGGATGCACCACTTCCGGAGCCAAACACAACTACAGAGCCATCCGCAGGGTCTCCGCAAGCGCTATTCATAATTTTCACAGATTCAAATTTGTTTAACTTCAAATTTCGCTTAGCAACCCTAAAGTTTGATTTTACTGGTTCTACACCGACTACATTCTTGAAACCCATTTTTGTTGAGAGACATAAATAATACCCATGATTTGCCCCAACATTAATGAATGAGGAGAACTCGCTACTCAATTTGTGAAGTAAGCCTTTTATCTCAGGTTCATAATTTCCAAGTAAGACTTCCCTATTTCCAACATACAAAAATCCATCCACAGAAAGCTTTGCTGGAGAAAAAATAATTAGGGCATCTCTTATTCGCCGAAATAAGTCAGAGAGTATTGGAATACTTCTTAGAATTTTTCGCGTCATTTTCCCATTCTAGGTTCAAATTATGTCCTGGTTGAGGCTAACTCACTCACATTCGACCACAATGAACGTCTTCACTGGAAAAGAAACCCAAATATGACATAAGATTAGGGCTGTCAGCACTGAGGAATGCCTAAATAGTATTCGAGACTGTTTGATAGTGGGGCCTATAGCTCAGTCGGTAGAGCAACGGACTTTTAATCCGTGGGTCGACGGTTCGAGCCCGTCTGGGCCCACGGACTCAATAAACTGCGGTTTAGAATAGACAGAAAATTCGCCACTGTTTAGTCGAAAACTTACTAGGAACAAACCCTTAGAAATTATCATCTTGCTCAGGAATTTGACACGCCATAATCTTGCACAGAAGTATCCTTAACCTAGATGGAAAAGGCTCAGAAAGGCTACAATCAGATGGTGGTCACGTCACCGGCTGGACTAGCACATGGGTAAAGAGGACTTCGTTGAGTTAGGCTCATGTCTTGCCTGCTCATCGATAAAACTCTTTGAGTATTTAGACTTAACTGATCAACCACTGGCTAACAGTTTCGCCCCTCCTGAAAAACCAGAAATAATGAGAAGATATCCGCTTTCATTGAATGTATGCGAAGAATGCTTCCACTCACAACTATCGATTGCCGTTGATCCAAAAATACTATTTCGCAACTACTTATATGTTTCTGGAACAACTTCTACACTTTTAAATTATTTTGATTGGTTCACTAGCAATTATATAGATGGTCATGGCCAAAATCTGAAAGTATTAGATATAGCGAGCAATGACGGATCTCTATTAAAAGTGATAAAAGCGCATGGACATTCATGTCTAGGCATCGATCCAGCAGCAAACTTGATGCCACTAGCGGCGGAAAACGAAGTTGCAACCATTTGTGATTTTTGGCCTGGGCAATCTTTCGAATTTCTCAAAAATGACTTTGATATTATTGTTGGGATGAATGTTTTTGCTCACATAGCAAACCCTGTAGAATTCTTATCTTCGGCCGCGAAGTTGCTCAAGACTAATGGCAAAATATTGATTCAAACATCTCAGGCCATGATGGTTCGAAATACGGAATTTGACACGGCTTATCACGAACATTTAAGTTTTTTTAATGTCTCTTCTATGAAAAGAGTAGCTGCAAGAGCTGGCGTGTATTTAGTTGATGTTGAATTGACTCCAATTCATGGCACTTCGTATGTTTGGGTTTTTCAAGCAGCTCCCACCTCAGAGAGTTCTAGATTATTGAGGCTCGAACAAGAAGAGAAGGAGTCCGGATTAAGTGCCATCGACACCTATATGTCCTTTCGGACTAAGGCAGAATTATTAGCGCTTGAAGTCAAAAACCTTGTAGAAGAGGCTCAGGTTGCAGGGTATGAAATTTGGGGTTACGGTGCGGCTGCAAAAGGAAACACATTTATAAATTTTTCTAAGATTGAGCTTAACGGCATAATTGATGACAATCATTTAAAACAGGGATTGATATCACCGGGGGGAAATGTTCAAGTCTACTCGGCCACGCACTTAATCGAAATCAAAAAACCAATTTGTTTTGTTGTTCCCGCTTGGAATTTTGTGGATGAAATAGCAAAGAGAATCAAGACAATTCGACCTTCGTCTAATGACATGCTATTAACTTACTTTCCAAAGGTGAAGTACAGTGCTATTGATGGAAGTAACCTTTAATGGAGTTAAAAAAAATATCTATAATTACTCCTTGCCTTAATGAAAGCGCCAGTATAAGTCACTTTTATGAAGTAATAGTCTCTTGCTTCGACTCAATCAAGGAATACGATTTTGAAATAATATTTATTGATGATGGATCAACAGATGATTCAGCTGACATTATGTCTAGTATCGCCAAAAAAGATGAACGCTGCAAAGTAGTCATAAACAGTCGCAATTTTGGAGTTTACCGAAGTTCTTTTAATGCACTCAAATATGCAAATGGAGTTGCAACAATACCTCTAATGCCCGTCGACCTGCAGGATCCACCCGATATGATTCCACAATTTATTGAGCAATGGGAGAAGGGTTTTCTAGTTGTTGCAGGCGCTAGGTATGAAAGAGAAGAAGGCGTCATAATGAAGAAAATTAGGCATGCGTACTATCTATTTGCATCGAGGCTTTCAGATTATGCACTTCCAAAATATGTTGGGGAATTTCAATTAATTGACGCATCCATAGTAGATGAATTACGAAAAATCGATGATTATTATCCATATACCCGTGGGCTCATAGCCTCAATCACAAACAAGAGGGTTGTTCTGAATTATGTTTGGCAAAAACGCACAATAGGTAAATCTAATATGAACCTATGGAAGCTCATTGATCAAGGGTTGAACGGAATTGTTTCCGTCTCGACAGCACCACTTAGGGTTCTAACTTTAATCAGTTTTTCAACTTCAGTTGTAGGCATCCTATTTGGCATCACTCAAGTCATAGCACATTTCACTTTCGCAAAAACAATTACTCCACCTGGTACTTCAACAATCATTATTTTGATGGGTTTCTTCGCTGCGATAAATTCAATTATTTTGGGTGTCATAGCAGAGTATATTGGAGCTATACACTCCCAAATTCGAGGACGTTCTAGAGTTACAGTGTTGCAAACAATTAATATCGAAAATATTGTGTAATGACAAGAATTCTTCTGATTGGCGGGAATGGATATATCGGATCAAGGCTTCATTTGCGCTTACGAGAAGATGGCCATAGCGTCGATATATGTGACGTGAAAAAAAGTTCGGATGAGATTTTATCAAAAGACTATAAGTTTAATTTTGAAATGCAGAAACTTTCGCGTTCGCACCTTGAGCCATATGAAAAAATTATAAACCTCGCGGCACATAGTTCAGTACCTCAGGCCATACAACATCCCGAGGCTGCGATTCATAACAATATACAAGGTCTCCAACATTTACTTTCTAATATTGATGGACAGACTTTAATATATGCAAGCAGTGGCAGTGTTTATAATGGGAGTGGTTCTTATCAGTCGGTAGAGAGTGATCAAATCTCTCCATCAAGAAATATTTATGATTTAACGAAAAGTGTGGGTGATCAGCTGGTAACTTTTACAGATAAGAATTGGATAGGGCTTAGGTTTGCTACGGTCAATGGAGTATCGCCGAACATGAGAAATGAACTTATTGTAAATAGAATGGTAAAGGACTCTGTAGAGAAGGGTTGCATTAATCTGGCGAACCCGCAGGCATTTCGAGGGATTTTGGCGATGGATGACCTTGTAGAGGCAGTGAGCGTCATAGTAAATCGGAACAAGCCGGAAACAGGAATTTACAATCTATCTAGTTTCAACTACTCAATTGGAGAAATTGCTGCAATGGTCTCAAATAGTCTTGGTAGCTCAGTCAATAATTTGCCTCCGTCGCTCACATATAATTTCTCGATGAGCTCTGCAAAATTCTCTAGCACTTTCGATTTCAAGTTCACGTCAAGTTTCGAAGGACTAATAGATCAACTTAAAGATTACTATAAAAATAATTAGAGTAACCCAAGAGATATAATTAAACATGCTGGCATACCATCCTTAAGTGTTGTCAAATGCAGCAAAAAATAATTAGTCAGTAGCGAAGTAAGATTTAGACTCGAATCAATAGTTAATCAAGGTTTACTAATTTAGGCGTCAAGACATTTTCACTGGCACCCACCCGTAGAAGAACCAACAGTCAAAAATACGTCTTTTGCAATCTCGGCATTGGTGCCAGCCACCGAGCTAATTGGCATTGAATCAATAAACACATTTCGCACTTCTCCAATGTAATTTCTCACAATTTCTACTCCGTCTTTTGAATTTAGCAAGAAACCGCGATTACTGCACAACAAGTCCAAACTATCTTTTTGACCTGATTCGAGAATACTTTGCTCCCACTTCGGAGAGAATGCTGACCAAAATAAGTACAACTTATTCACACTTGATTCACGTGTTCGGATAAATGGCGAAGAAGAATTTGTATGAAGGAAGAGAATACATTTAGAATCTTCCGCATTAAAACCTCGACATTGAGGAAGGGATGAGATGTACTCAGTTGCGACCAATTCTAATTTTTCAGAATCGGCAGTGTTGAAATCCCCACCAAACACATTTCTCACTGCCGGGTGTGAGTGAATTGAAACAAGGATTAAGTTTAAACTAACGAAACAAATTAGAATTGGGAAAATCTTTAATGTAGAACTCTTTGGAACTTGGACAATCAATTCGAGTTTATGTTGTCTATACCCGATTACCAACAATATCAATAATAATAGTAGTAGCAATCCAATAGAAACCCTCTCGACATCTTTTCGATAAGTAATTAGAATTATAAAGAAAAAAATCCCATAGACATATTGGAAAGTCATGGCAAAAAAGTTTCTTTGGCCAGATGAACTGGGATCAACGATCTTACGACTTAGTATAGATAAAAACCATCTATGACAGACTAATAGCGTGATTAGGACTATGTATGGCCAATAAACATGAAAGAAGTTAATGAGGTGACCTAAAACTAGGTTAAAGTTGAATGTTAGGGGGATATTGTGAGAAGCCTCTAAGAAATCTTGACTGAATAAATTTGGATCAATATTAATAGCAGAGTACCAAAGTTGAATCTGACTCTCAGAAACTCCCAGATGACTTAAAATAAAACCTGACTTTAAATTTTCAATTGAATCATTTAAGAGATTGAAGTCACCTGGCCAAATAAATGAATCCATCAATCTTTTCCAGTTGCCCCAAGCTGGTTGCCGGTATGCGATCAAACTGATGAAATTGAATATCCCAATTGTTGTAGAGGCTGCGAGCAGGAATAGTAGTTTCGTCCCGCGCAGTCTTTTCCTTGCAATTGAAAGAAATAGACTTGGTGCGAGAAACGCAAGAACTGCAAGAGAAAGCATTGGTCTAGTAAGAAAACCAAGAATTAATGCAAAATATGTACCGACTAAATAGAGCAATCTTCTTGCAGAATTTGAGAATTTACAGGAGTCAAAGCAATAAAACAGAATTACTGAAGTTCCCGTCAACAAAATAGCAGAGTTTGTGTATGACATCGAATTAATCGTTTTGAACATTAAAATCGAAATTATTAAAAGCACTGGATAATAGAGAGATTTCTCAAGCTTTAAATGTGAATTCTTCAGAAAATGGAGCAGTACGCAGCAGCAGCTAAAAGAAGTCAATGTTAAATAAATTTCATACCAGTACATCGTCGGCCATATGGAATACAGCTTTGAAATTAGGTAAGTTAAAATAGAATTTATATAAGGAATGTGATAATCAGGTGACCTATACCGTGTTCCGTTTAAAAGAGATCGTACTTCAACATCATCATTGGTGCTAAATGTTGGGTAGAAAAAAACTATTGACAGAAAAAGCAAGATAATTGCTATGAACAAATATTGGATGTTCTCGTTTCTGACTTTGCCTTTTAGCCACGCTGCCATTCAAGAAGTCTATCCTAGAGAAGCTAATTGTTTGTATACTTCAGACAAATTTTGTGAATTTATGTTTTCAATTTTATTAATTGAGCTTTCATTTAATCGTGCATGTGGGAGTATTTTTTTGGAGCAGGGTGAATTGTATCTGTAGAAGTAACACAAATGGACACAGGACAAATTAATTAATTCTAGATCGCAATGGTTGCCGCAGAAACCGTATTCAGAGAAAGTCACGCCTCGTTTACATTTTACATTTCGGATGTGTTCGCCTAGTTAAGGCAGTTTAATCACTGGAGATGTTTATTTGAAAGTTCTAGATCCATGTTTCGGAAGTTCAAGAATCTGTCATAATGACAACTGCAAATTGGTATAATTGTCTTATTAAGACTTATCCGTGTTATGCAGTGTGCCTATAGCTCATTCGGTAGAGCAACGGAGTTTATATCCATGAGCCAACGGCTCGAGTCCGTCTGGGTCTACTGCATGCTTGGAAGTTGTCGTTTAAATATTTTGTAAGTTTAAATAACTAATAAAAAAGCAAGTTGAGTAAATCTTCTTTTGTTACTGTTAACAGTATTGAAATTCTTACGTGGTTGAAGAAAATTTCAGTCTGTCTAAACTCCATACCCCGAATCAGATATTGCCAGGTAAGCCAACCATTTTGACTTTAAGCGATTTGAAGCCAATCTCTTATGCGAACGAAATCACAGGTGTATACTCCCCCTGTGCGAAATTCAGCTGGCGCAGAGTCAGATTTAACTAAACTTCGAATTGCTATCCTTGAAGCCGCATCTATTGCGAGAGAGGGGCATGTTCCGAGCGCCCTTTCAATTCTAAATATTTTGTATTGTATTTTTTTAGAGGATTTGAAGGAGTTCGACTTAGAGCCTCGAGATTTTAATTTTATCTTATCTAAAGGCCACGCATCTCTGGGACTTTATGCTGTGCTCGCTAAAGCTAAGTTTTTTTCTGAGGGCTGGATTCACGAGTTTGGAAAGTTTAATTCCGATTTTGGTGGGCACCCGGATAGAAATAAAGTGAATGGTGTGCTTGCTTCAACAGGATCCCTAGGACATGGACTCCCGATGGGAGTTGGCATGGCGCTTGCGCACAAGGCTCGTGCCTCTAAAGAGACTGTCATCGTTCTGATCGGCGATGGTGAACTTAATGAAGGTTCTAACTGGGAGAGCTTGCTGATAGCACACCATCACGCTTTATCGAATTTGATTGTCATTATTGACCAGAACCAGTCATCGGAACGTGCGATCAAGATGGAATATCTCTTGGAGAAGCTTAATGCCTTCGGAATGCAAACTTCTGAAATTGACGGACATGACCATCAACAAATCATTTCCACCTTATTCTTGAACGAAAGCAAGACTCCGAAAGTTGTCATTGCAAATACGACAAAGGGATTTGGAGTTCGAGAAATGGAGAACAATCCTGCTTGGCATCACGCATCACCAACTGCTGAGCAGTTTTTAGTTTTTGTTAAAGAGTTGCAAAAATGAGGCGAGAATTTTGTGAATCCGCATCAGAGATTGTCCGGAATAATGAAAATGCTGCTCTTTTGCTTGGTGATATTGGCGTTTTTGGATTTCGTCAAGTGTTGAGCGAATTTCCACTCCGTGCCATAAATATCGGAATCCTTGAGCAAAGCATGGTGGGGGTTGCAGCAGGCTTCTCACTAGCTGGATTCACGCCGATAGTTCATACTATTGCCCCTTTCATGGTTGAGCGTGCGCTAGAGCAAATCAAAATTGATTTTGGATATCAACGGTTGGCTGGAAACTTTGTGAGCGTCGGTGCGTCTTTTGATTATGCTGCGCTCGGATGCACGCACCACTGCCCAGCGGATATCTCGATTCTGTCTGACATACCGGGGACAAATTTGTTCATCCCAGGAACAGCCGGCGAATTTGAGCACCTTTTTCGCTCAAACTGGAACAACGGGAAGCTTAATTATTTTAGACTGTCAGAGAATGTTAATTCTGTAAGTTACATTTCAAAGTCCAAGTTGCAATTAGTGAAGTCAGGAGAATCAGCTACGGTAATTGTGGTTGGTCCAATACTTGATCGTGTAATTGAAAGCACAAAGAATTTGGACTTGGACCTGATTTATCTAAATAATTTGGGCCCGGAGGAGTTAGATTTTTCAGGAATAGAAATTAAAGGTAAGAAAGTGGTGATTATTGAGCCTTATTACTCTGGCCCAGTGTTACAGCGCATGTCTTCGTATTTGGAATTAAATGATCTTAGGGTCCTACAAATTGGTATACCTCGTAAGTTTCTCACCAATTATGGCACGCCAGAAGAACATTACTCAAGTTTAGGGTTTGCCCCAAGAGACCTTTATCAAAGAATCAAAGGGTTCATCGGTGATTGATCAAGTTGGAATTGATGCACGAACTGTGCAAGATCGAACCGATTTAAGTTTTTTTAAACACAAGAGAATTCTAGTTACAGGAGCAAGTGGAATTATTGGTACAAATTTTTTGTCTGTTCTTGCTTCTCAAAACCAAGGCAAGCCTGCAGAAATTCATGCTATAACTAAGTCAGGAAAATTTCCCGTAGAGCTTTCGGATGCAGTCAAGCCGTTAGTAATGGACTTAACTGATCCGGTAGAAGTTTCTCGCTTAGGTCAATATGATTTTATTTTACACGCTGCGGGTTATGGGCAACCCGGAAAATTTCTTCACGCACCACTCAAGACTATGGAACTAAATGTCGGATTGACTGCGAGCTTGATTGAAAAGATGAATCCAAATGGAACATTTGTATTTATCAGTACTTCTGAAATTTACTCGGGCTTAACAGAGCCACCATTTAATGAAGATCAAGTAGGTACAACAAACACTAATCATCCACGTGCTTCATACATCGAGGGTAAGAGATCTGGCGAAGCTATAGTTGCGATTGCCAAAAGAGAATTAGGGCTAGATGCCAAGTCTCTTCGTCTAGCATTGGCATATGGCCCGGGTACTAAAGATGGAGACGAAAGAGTCCTTAATACATTTGTTGAACAAGCACTTCACAGCAAGTCAATTAAATTACGCGATTCAGGTGATGCGTGGAGGACATATTGTTACGTTTCCGATGCTGTTCAAATGATTCTTGATGCGGCGTTACATGGGGACTCAGATATTTATAACATTGGCGGTAAGTCTAGAATTCAAATCAAAGAGCTTGCTCGCCTAATCGGCAAATTGACAGGTGCAACCGTTGAGATTCCTGAAGGAACTAATTCTCCTTTCGTAGGCGCCCCTGACGATGTTTGGCTCGACCTCAGTAAAATCGAACAGATTTCAAATTTGGAGCATCTTGTAACTCTTGAGGATGGGATAGAACGCACTATTTCGTGGCGAAAATCTGCTTTGCAAGTTAAGAATTAAATTCAGATAGGATTTCCTTATGACTACTTTAGTGACCGGATCATCAGGTCTTGTGGGCTCAGCCCTACAAAAAATAGCTTCAGGGGATTATTACTTCGCAAGTCGGCAAGATGCGGACTTAACAAATTTCGATCAAACAATGGAACTTTTCAAGCGAGTTAAACCGGACAAAGTGATTCATCTTGCCGCCTTGGTTGGTGGAATCGGTGGGAATCTAATGCATTCCGGAGATTATTTTCGTAACAACTTGTTGATTAATGCGAATGTCCTGGAGTCAGCGAGAATTTCAGGGGTAGATCGACTCATTTCCTTTATGTCAACTTGTGTATTTCCGAATGAAGGTCCTTACCCGCTTAAGTCGACAGACCTTCACAATGGTCAACCACACCCTTCTAACTTTGGATACGCCTATGCAAAGAGGATGTTAGAAGTCCAAAGTCGCGCATATAGAGCACAGTGGGGCTTGGAATATTCGGTAGCTATTCCTACCAACATTTATGGCCCAAACGATAATTTCAATTTAACAGAGGGTCATGTCGTCCCCGCACTTATTCACAAGACATTTATGGCTCAAAAAACAAATTCACCCCTAGTTATTTGGGGATCAGGGAAACCTTTGCGAGAATTTGTTTTCAGTTCAGACATTGCACATTTGACACTCTGGATGCTTGAAAACTACACGGACAAAGAACCATTGATTCTGAGTTCAGGGGTTGAAACGTCTATCGAGGATTTGGCCTTACAGGTTGCTCGACACATGAATTTCGAAGGCGAGATCGTATTTGACTCATCAAAGCCAGATGGGCAATTTCGGAAACCTTCAGATGCGGAGACTCTCAAGAATCTGCATCCTGCCTTTCAATTTACTCCCTTATCAGCAGGTATAAAGGACAGCGTTGAGTGGTTCACTCATAACTATCCGAACTTGAGAATGTAGATTATGCGAATGGGTGAATCAGTGAAAAAAATAGTGTTAGCAGATATAGAGCAACTTTGGGGTTTTAAAGCAACATCCAGATTCGCAACGAAATTCTCGGAGCTTAATTTAAATTACTCGGAGTTAACTGACAAAGATCGAGATGAAGCAATACTTAAATTCATTGAGACTCTCGATTCTAATTTAATAAAAGCTGGCCCACATCGTGCAGATGATTGGGAGAAGGGTTGGGGTGAAAATCTCAAGGATTATGGCGAGTCACGGGACGTAAAGGATAGCTTGCCAAAATATTTTGGGAAGATTCCATATATTCGCTGGAAGCAGGAGTGGATCCTTCCAGAACAAAAGGAGATGGAATACAACCTCCTAGGCTTACTTCTTGAATACATTATCGATAACCATTTCTATGAAAATGATTCGATTTACGAATTTGGATGCGGCACTGGTCACAATCTTCTCCGGATTAGAACTGCATTTCCAATCTCGTACTTACATGGGCTGGATTGGGCAAAATCTTCTCAAGGGATAATTAAGCAAATTGCCCTAGACACAACCGATAATTTGCTAGAAGCTACCAATTTCGATTACTTCAATCCTGACACAAACTTTAAATTAAGAAATAATGCAGTAGTACTAACTGTCGCATCACTTGAGCAAACTGGCGATAAGTTTAAAGACTTTATCGATTATGTAGTTACTCAATCGCCTCGACTTGTGGTGCACATCGAACCAATGTGGGAACCATTAGATCCCGAGCACTTGCTAGACAATTTATCAATTAGGTATTTTAAGAAAAGAAACTATCTCGACGGTTTAATTCGTTACCTTGAAGAAAAGGAGCAGAATAAAGAAGTTAAAATCATCGAAATAAAAAGGACTTATGTAGGGTCCTTCTTTATAGATGGATATTCAATTGTCATTTGGGCTCCTGCTTAGGTCAGCGGCTTTTGACATATTTATAGTACAGAAAAGAATTACCCAATACGCGTTTCAGGCCCAAGAGAAACAAATCTACTGGATTTCCTTTTATTTGATTTAAAGCATAAAAATGACTGGTCTCCGTTGTTATATTAAAACGATCTAAATGAAACTGGAGTTGAGATTCAAACTCATCTAAAAAATTAATTGAGAATTCTTCCAGACAGGCTTCCAAATAATCAAAGATGTCCCTTGAGATTACCCTTACATCACGTTCAAGTTGATCAATTTTGAGTTGATTTTTAAGATCAAACTCAAAATCTAAGTCGCACTCTGCTTCGATTAAAGTTTTCGATAATAGTGCTTGAAGCATTTTCACGATTCTTACGATTACCCGGAAGTCAGCGGCGCTTAAACCTGGTTTTTGTAGCTGCCAATTAAACATGCGAAGCGCATAGTTTATAAAAGCATTGAGATTTGCAGTATCCGCAGTAGCTGTTTCTAGTTTACTTAATCTAGATTTCTGAATATTTTCGGATACTACCTTACAGAATTGGCTGTGATGTTCAAGGAGTTCGAATAACTCAAACTTTGGAGTAACTTTTGAGTCATGCTTAAACTCTAAATTGTGTAAATGGCTTCTGGACTTAGATCGGTAGAAGAACAAATCTTCATCCACGAATCTAATCTTGTTGGTACTTAGCAAAAATTGGCTAATGAATAAATTATCCATATTTGCTCTGTACTTATGGAATCGAATTTCAGGGTAGCTAGCACGCAGTGCCTCAGTTTTGAACAACCCAAATGATATTGGGAACGGGTTTCTCTTGTGAATATATCGACAGAAATTACTTAATTTACTAAACCCAAACGAGTAAATCGAACTATCATCTTCGGTCAGCGTTCCTTCTAGTTTATCTTCCATACTCAGATATTTTCCATTTGAGTAAACTAAATCGTAATCACCGAGATCTTGGTATCGTATCAAAGTGGATAGGAAATTTCGATCCCATTTATCGTCATCATTGGCGATGACACTAAATTGCCCATTTGCTAGTTGAATTAATTTAAAAATTGACTCTTCTGGTGATCGTCTTTGAGAATCTTTCAAAACCCTAATTCTGGTGTCAGTTTTTGCTAATTCGACGCAGAAATCAAAGGTGGCATCATCAGAAACGTTATCCAAAATAATGAGCTCAAAATCTGTAAAAGTTTGTTCCAATATTGATGCGATGGCATGAGGTAGAAGGAAACTTCCATTTCCGCGTTCAAAGTCAGTCATGGAATTGAAAACAGGCATTATCAAGGAGATCCTTGGTGAAACAATTTCTACGTTCATTGGAGTATCTTAGTGGGATACGAAAAGTAGCCATCTAAGGAAAGAGAGTGTCTCGTGACCCCACTGACCTTTATGAGTGTGGCTACTAATCGCTATCTTGATTACTGGTTCAAAATGTATGAGAGTTATAGAACTCATAATCAGGAACTGGACAACGTATTTTTCCAAGTCTTTACTGATCGCGAATCAGAAGCATTGGAGTATTGTAAGAAAAGTGACATTTCAAACGTATCGGTAATAGCAATTCCTGGATATTCTTGGCCCGAGGCCACTATTCTTAGATATGAGATATTTTCTGACCTAGGAATTTTTGAATTGCCTGGAATTTATGCACATATTGATGCTGACATGCTCTTTATTGATTTTGAAGAAATGCGAAATAGAGTTCTCAGCCTGAAAGAGGACTTGCTTTTTGTTACTCACCCTGGATTCTTTCGGCCTAAGGGATTAAAAAGATTTGATTTCTACAGTAATAAACCAATCTGTTTAGCAAAAGACATCTATATGTACTTAAAACTAGGAGGAATTGGGGCATGGGAGACAGATAGAGTTTCTGGTGCATTTGTTCCGTACTCGAAGAGACGTAATTATTGTTGTGGTGGTGTTTGGTTAGGAAATCGAGAGGCATTTCTTAGCATGTGTAATGAACTTTCAACATTAGTCAAGGAAGACTTGAAAAATGGCGTCTTGGCCAAATGGCATGATGAGAGTTTTCTAAATATGTATTTAACCAAATTGGAGAATATTGGAATCCTTGGGCCGGAGTTCTGTTTTGTTGATGGCTATGCGCAATTGAAAGGTGTCAATCCATTGATCAAAGCACTTGAAAAAGGGGAAAATCGAACAAGATGAAAAGTCAATTCGATTACACAGTCAGCGTTATTATCCCCACGTTCAACAGACCGGAACAAGTTATTAGAGCGATTGAATCAGCTTTATCTCAGTCGCATAAGCCCATCGAGATAATTGTAATTGACGATGGAAGTGACGAAAGTTTCAAAAAAGAACTGAGATCTTTAGCAAAGCTAAAAAAGATCATTTTCATTGAATTTGAACATACTGGGAATCCAGGCTTGCTTAGAAAAGTGGGTGTAGAAAAGGCAAAGGGGCATTGGGTAGCATTTCTCGATGATGATGATTTCTGGCATCCACAGAAATTGGAAACTCAATTGCGCGTTGCCGAAAAAGCCAATGTGGGTTTTTTATCAACTTTATGTAATTCAAGTTCGGTAACCATGAAAAGCCTTGAATTTGAAAAAATTGGTCTAAAAAAGCTAACAAGGCGTTCACTGTATCGTCAAAATACTATTACTAACAGCTCTGTAATGGCGAAAAAATCACTATTGATGTCTGTCGGTGGATATGCACAATCACCTCTAGTTGTGGGCGCCGAGGATTACGCAACTTGGCTTCGCCTTTGCAGAGTTTCAAAGCACGTAATGATCAGTGAAGAATTAACCTTTTATAACAATTCAGATTCAATAGATCATTTGAGCAAGAGGGATACAAATCGATTTATGCAATATTTCGGATTATTTGATTACGTCAATTGGGCTCTAAATAATTCCTACAGTAGATTCGTATTCTTTCGCCTATTTTTGAGATTAGCAAGGAAATTCATTTGAAAATTTCGAACAATGACGTAATCTTCGAGGTGATAGGGGGACTTGGCAACCAGCTTTTTGGCTTGTCTGCCGGCATCTACTTTGAGAAAAAACATCACAAAAGGTTAAAAGTTAGTTTACGCGAGGTAGATAAGGGAATCACCGCTCATGGAGTGTCCATTGCTAATTTAGATCTGCCTTGCGAATTGGTAGAAGTTACTTACAAAAAAAGGCAACTTTCAAGACTAGTGCGACGTGTTGTATTTAAACTGGATAGAACTTTTTCGAAGAATAGTAGTTTGTCTCGAGGGCTACTTGGTATTTATAGATCTAACACTACTGGTTATGATTCAGCACTTGACAGCAATATCGCCCAACGACGAATTCAAGGCTATTTTCAATCGCGTATTTATGCTGACGCACTGAAGGATTCCTTAGGGGAAAAATCTTTTCAGGTGAAGAATGAATCAACATGGCTTTATGCGATGAAATTAAAGGCGATATCTGAAAAGCCGGTCGTACTTCATGTTCGCAGAGGCGACTATAGGAACCAAATGAATGACTTCGGGATGCTCAGTTCAAAATATTATGAAAAAGCTATTTCTTTGGTCCGTGAATCCTTTCCTAGCAATCCAATATGGGTATTTTCCGATGAGCTGAATGAGACACGCAAAGAATTTACGGAAAGTTTTGAAGAGAACTTTGAATGGATTTCACCTCCTCCAAGTTCAACTTCAGAGGAGTCATTTATATTAATGCAGTTCGGAATTGCCCACATTATTTCAAATTCGACATTTTCTTGGTGGTCTGCCTACGCATCCCAAAATAGTTCCCTTGTGGTTGCACCAAACCCGTGGATGAAATCTGTAAAGGAACCAGAAAATCTCATACCGCTAGATTGGGTTCGAATCAATAGCGATTGGCTTTAGTTTGTTGGTATCGATAAATATCTCGCCTAAATCGCTCAAGAGAAAGACGCGTCAACCCGCTGAAGTTTTCAAAATGAGAAAGAGCGCGAAATAAAAATTTCATGTCTGCTATGTGTAATTCATCCCTAAAGTTATTAATTCTTATTAAATCAAATATGTAAAGCAGTTTTCTTTCAACCGCATAATTTTCCTTATCGTATGACGCAAGTATTTCTTCAGACTCATTTAAGAAAACATTTCTCGCAAATTCGAAGTCAAAAAATTCTGCAAGCAATTGATTTTTTCTATGCTTCATCGAGGCACGATTAGCGCCAGTAAGTGAATTGGCGGACATACGCCACTGTAATGTAGGCTGAGGGATTGAAGATAAGTTTCCTAGTTTCTTTAGCCGCAACCATAATCCTAAATCTTCACAGGGAAGATCTTGATCTTTATAGCCACCTATTTCAGTAAGGGCTTCGCGGCGCAACATGGCGCTCGGGTGCGGAGTGCGACTTGAAGAAATCAATGAGAGATACGTTGCAGATGAATTGATTGCACTCGGAATGTAACCCAAATTATAATTACTTTCTGAAACAATTTCATAGTCACTAAAGCAAGCAACTAAATTCGGCTGATTTATCAATGACAGTTGGGATGCAATGCGTTCGGGTTGGTAGGTATCATCTACATCAAAGCGGAAGATCCAATCAGACTGAGATGCGCTTAATCCAAGATTGAGAGCCTTCACCACGCCCTCTCCCTTAGCTTTGACAAGGCAAACTCGCTCGTCCGTTCTCTCCCATTCATTTAAAAAGCTAGAGGTTCCATCACTTGAATCGTCATCAACAATTACAATTTCAAAGTTACTCGGAATAGCATCAAAATAACTTTTCAATTTAGGCAGATAACTCAACCCATTTCTAATGGGAATGAGCGCGCTATATGACTCCATGATGCAAGGAAGTGTAGTCTTAATCTATTGAGATTTGTAGAATTTAAAGCGAAAGGATTGCCATGCAAAGCAAGTACATGCGGACACTTCTTGCTTCCTTGTCACTATTTTCGAAAAATGAACAAAAGAAAATATTCAGATTGATTTTCGCTCAGCTCGTACTAACCATTTTGGATCTTCTAAGTGTTGTCCTAATTGGAATAATTGGAGCATTGGCTGTTAATGGAATTAAGTCCACTACACCAGGAGTGCGTTCTCAAAAGTTATTAGAGCTAGTTGGTCTTGGTGCTTTAACTATTCAGCAACAGGTGGGATTTTTAGCCATATCTGCAACAGTGTTTCTTATTCTCAAAACATTCTTAAGCTATTTGATAAATAAAAAAATTCTTTTCTTTTTAAGTTACAGAAGTGCTGCGTTATCTACTGAATTATTGAAAAAGGTTTTCAACCAAGGCTTACTAGGACTTCGGCGCCTTACCCCTCAAGAGACTTTGTATTCAGTAACAGGCGGTGTCACAATTGTCGCTGTTGGAATAATTGGCACCACGACACTTATCATCTCAGACTTGTTTTTAATTATCACGATTAGTATTGGCCTAATAGTGGTAAGTCCGCAGACCGCTTTTGTAACTCTTGCATTTTTTTCTTTAGTAGTTCTCTTTTTGCACTTTAGATTTAGGAAAAGTATTGATTTATTATCAAAAAAGATCACGCAACTAAGCATACAATCTGGAGAAAAAACTTTAGAAGCCATTGCAACTTATCGAGAACTAATTGTTAGAAATCGTAGGGGTTTCTATTCAACTAAAATTGGCGAGCAAAGATATGATTTGGCAAATGCCAATGCGAAACAAATGCTTTTGCCTAATATAAGTAAGTATGTTATTGAAACAAGTTTGCTACTTGGCGCACTCTTTACTACGGGAATTCAGTTCGCACTGAATGACGCTGCTCATGCGGTAGCAAATTTGGCGATATTTATGGCAGCTGGGAGCCGAGTTGCCCCTGCGCTTCTAAGGATTCAACAAAGTTCGATGCAAATCCAAGGTAATTTGGTGGCAGGGCAATTAACACTTGATTTGATAGAGGAGTTAACCAAAACCGAGCCACTACGTGACCTCCCGGCTAGTGCAGATCTTGAACACAAGGGATTCATACCAGACATCAAAATTAGCAACTTATGTTTTGGTTATCCAGGGCAATCGCTAAATGTCATAAACGATCTCAGTGCTGTTTTCCCTGCAGGAAGCCGTATTGGAATTGTTGGTCCATCAGGTGCAGGAAAATCAACTTTGGTTGATCTCGTTTTAGGTGTCATCACTCCCCAATCAGGAGATATCTTGGTTTCAGGCCTAAAGCCTCAAGAAACTATTGAGAAATATCCTGGGGCCATAGCCTACGTACCACAGGAAATTAAAATAATTAATGGAACAATCAAGGAAAACATTTGTCTAGGGTTTGATCAAGAGGAGTTTTCAGATCAACAGATTTGGAAAGTTTTAACCCAAAGTGTTTTAGCAGATTTTGTGCGTGGGTTAGATGAAGGGATCTATTCGCAAGTTGGAGTTGAGGGAGGAAAATTAAGCGGAGGTCAACGACAACGTTTGGGAATTGCACGAGCGTTAGTCTTAAATCCTAAACTCCTAGTGCTAGATGAATGCACGAGCGCTCTGGATAGGGATATTCAAAAAGAATTTCTCGACACCATAAAAGGCCTAGATAAAGAAATCACGATAATTGCAATATCACATGATGCTGAATTCATTAATGACTTTGATTATATTTTGAATATTCAAGATAGAGTTGAGAGTATTCAGTCTTTTGAGACTAGAATGTGAATTGATCATATTCAAACATGGGAAAAATTGAAAATGGTGAATTATGAAGTGGCTAGTAACGGGTAGTTCTGGATATATCGGTCAACATGTGATCTTAAGTATGTTGGAAAATGGCTTCGAAGTAGTTGGTATGGATGCAATCAAACCTGATCAACACTCTCCTGTAGCTTCAAAGATTAAACATTTTCAGATGGATCTCCTGGATATCCCAGAAGTACTGGAATTAATTAAAAATGAAAAATGTCAAGGCATTATCAATTTGGCCGCACTAAAGTCTGTAGAAGATTCAATAAAAAACCCCTCAAGTTATTTCAGTGTAAATTGTGATGCGCCGCTGAGTTTATTGAAAGAATCATCAAAATATGGAATTAAATATTTTATTCAGTCTTCCACGGCTGCAGTGTATGGAAATTTCAAAGGAAATTTCGCAGACGAGAATTCGCCAACTTTTCCAATTTCGCCATATGGAAAATCAAAATTAGACTTCGAAGAAAAACTTCAACGTTACACCGCAGATTCAGATATCAGTTCAACTTCACTTAGATTTTTTAATGTTCTAGGTTCCAGTGGGAAGAGCCTGCGAGATAAGTCCCGCACAAATATCCTGCCCAAGATAATTGACGCAATCAGTAATGGGAAAAAACCTAAAGTATTTGGGACCGATTATCCAACTCCGGACGGCACGTGCGTGCGTGATTATGTCCATGTTGAAGATATCGCTTACGCACACACGTTAGCTGCTGCAAAAATCTTAAGTACGAATCTTCCTCCAGTTATGAATCTTGGAACCGGAAAAGGACATTCAGTACTTGAGGTGATTCGTAAGGTAGAAGAAGTTTTAGGAGTAAGTATCGATGTGGAGTTTGCCGAAAGGCGACAAGGTGATGTGGCATCTCTCGTAGCGTCAGTAGACCTTGCAAGGGATTTCCTGTCTTTTAAGAGCACCAAATCTTTTGATGAGATGATCGAGTCAGCCCTTAAATAAGTGAAGAATCATCTTCCGAGCATGCAACTTTAAAATACTAAGAATCTGCTTGAAATAGAATTTCAATTCTCTATATCTGATGCCAGATTTTTGCAATCTGAGTTGCTCGAAGATTTCAGATCTAATGTAAAGGGCATCGCCCCAGCCTTTGAAAAGTATCCACCTGGTTTCAATTCTCCTAAATCCACTTTTCCCTAGAAATGTGTCAAGCTCTGATGCAGTTGAACAGTTTTCATAAACCTGCTTCTTGTTGATTTCTAAATATATCCAATTAACTTGAGCAATTAGATCCCCAAGTCCAATTAGTGCTTGCAATTCCGCACCCTGAATGTCTAAATTAATGAAATTAAAGATTTTTCCTGAAACGCATCTATCTAATCTTTCAGTTTTAACATTTGTTTCTTTAATAACCAGGACTTCTGGATAATCAGCTTTGTGAGTACCTAAATTCAGCAAACTTGAGGATTGTGCATTATTTGTAACTTTGAAAACTAGATCAATATCATTCTTATCCCAGGATGTAGATTGTATGATTTCAGACCTAACTGGATCAACTATTGTTTTTAACTGTTTCACTAATTCAGGCTGACTCTCTACCCAATAAATTTTACTTTTACTGTCCCAATTGAATTTGAGATATCCTTTCTCTTCCTCAGCTAAATGGGCGCCAACATGCAATACGCCATTGGGTTGAATCTGGTAGAAACCAGATAACTCTTCAATAGGGATGAGCATTTGCCCAATCTACTGGGAAAGTCATGGGTGATCAGTTTGGAGATTGCGTCAACGGGAAAATGATGCACCGTGACAGGAGCAACACCCAGCTGAGCTAACGCAAGATCCTGATCCTGCGCGGTATGGTCGAGGGTAAGACCAATCACGAGCTAGCCGCTGAACTGGGCTTTTCTGTCTCCACGATCCGCCACGAGACCATGCGGATCTATCAGGCGCTCTCGGTCAGCGACCGCAAGGAAGCGGCCAAAAGGCGCTCATGCTCAGCCTGGTACAGGCAGCAACACGCTCAAACCCTCAATACGACCTTTACCCCTGCCTATCCCATAGACTAGAGATCTGATTCCGGCAGGCTTGCTTCTCGCTGCCATTCGGCGAAAGCCCTGCTATCCATTCCCCCAACTACGCTCAATCCACCGCAACTCGAGGATCTTTCTAAAGATTCTTTTCAAAAGGGCACAACATTTGGCCCCCAGCGGTGTCTTAACTAATAGAGGGCAAGACGTTGCCTTCGTTTTATAAACTCGCGGGAGTTACTTAAATGGCACT
>Ga0164295_10000979_pt1 | contig 23710 bp, 20 predicted proteins | sample GEODES006metaG_FD_111798 | JGI IMG/M metagenome (GOLD analysis project Ga0164295, IMG submission 111798) | Oligotrophic lake water microbial communities from Sparkling Lake, Wisconsin, USA - GEODES006 metaG | ecosystem: Environmental > Aquatic > Freshwater > Lake | place: USA: Sparkling Lake... | reverse complement strand
ATCTTCTCGCATGCGCCACACAAAGCGCTTTGCCAACGGCAATAAATCGGCCGCTTCATTCAACATGACTGTTCAATCCAAAAAATACGGGCCCCATCAAGGCCCATCAATCACAAAAATCCGTGTGAGGAATGACAACCTGGTCGTCGATGACAAAATGCGTAATCAGCACTGCATTCTTTGCCTCACCGGCTCGGTGACCCTGTTCGTCTTTGAAAAACACATTCAACTTGAAGTTGTTGTGCAGCACAGTGGACATTAAAGGGTAGATAAGCCCCACATTCACAGAAGGTCCATTTGCTAAATGAAAAACCTTTTCTTGTGCGTTGTTCAATGTGAGTGTCATCACGATGCAGTCGGGCTTCAACTCAGGTGCCAGTTTTCCGCACACATAAAAGTTGCAGGCCGTCTGCAAATTTGCAATGCTGACCAGCACCTCGGTGTCGGCCACAAATTCATTTTGGAGAGGTACCGCACTGAGACCTTTGATTTTAAGCTGAAGTGGAGCACGCCCATTTGCTGAGGTCTGGCCTAATTCGCGCGTCCAACGCGCCTCTTCGCGCAGCAAAGCGGCCTGTGCAATCGTCATGGCCGCAATATGCGGTTGTGACCTGAATGAACTGGTCAGTTCGCCATCGACATAAGCGGCATAGCCATGATCAGGACCGTTGAGCAAATGGAGCCAAATCTGGGTCAGCTGCAACTTGATTTCTTTGCGCCACTTGCTGAAAAGGTATTGGCTGTTTTTTTCGTTTTGCAGGCTGACTCGGCTGCGGCTCAGACTGACATGATGCAAAATTTTGCTGCTTGGCGCCACGTAGATCTTTTGGCCATTTGCGCGCACCTTCAAGCAAAGATCAATGTCCTCGCAACCATTCACAAACACTTCATCAAAACCACCCAAGGCCGCAAAGTCTGCCTTGCGCATCAACATGCACGCACCTGTGACCACATAAACTTCTTCAGTTTTGGCAGTCTGCTTTGATTCGGTACAGATGTGCTCAAACTTACCGTTCGGCGTTAGCACCACGCCAGCATGGTCTAAAACTTTATCGGAAGCCCGGTACTGAAAATTGCCCACAATACCGGCATTCAATTCGGGCGTATCCAGGGCTGCCAACATGGGCTCCAACCAGCCGGGCTGCAAAATTAAATCATTGTTCAGCAGCGCCAGGTAATGGCCTGAAGCGCGGGCAACTCCGATGTTATTGGTTCTGGCATAACCAAGATTGCGCTCATTCAGCACAAGGTGAATCCGTGCATCAGCCAGCCCTGCCAGCCAATCACGGGTTTCGTCTGTCGACGCATCGTCTACAAAAATCACCTCGCAGTTCAAGCCTTGAGGCAATGAAGCCCACAAAGAGCTGAACATCTCTTGGGTCTGCGCAACATGGTTGAACAGCGGAATGACAAAGCTCAGCAACTTGTTATTCAAAAACCTCAGCACCAGCCAATGGCGCCCCCTGCAAATCTTTAGCCGAAAGCTGCGGGGCATCTGCACAGTGCCAATCCACCCCAATGCGGGGCTCGTCCCAAGCAATGCAGCGCTCAGACTGGGGTGCGTAAAAGTCGGTTGTTTTGTACAAAAACTCAGCTGTGTCGGTGAGTGTGACAAACCCATGCGCAAATCCGGGTGGAATCCAAAGCTGCTGCTTGTTGTCTGCACTCAACAAGGCCCCAACCCACTTGCCAAAGTTGGGCGAGCTTTTGCGAATGTCCACCGCCACATCAAACACCGATCCCTCCACCACACGCACCAGTTTGCCTTGGGCATGCGGAGGCAACTGATAGTGCAACCCACGCAGCACCCCTTTGATCGACTTGCTGTGGTTATCTTGAACAAAGCGGCAAACAAGGCCAGTGGCTTCTAAAAACTCGCGCTCATTAAAGCTCTCAAAAAAGAAACCACGCTCATCCCCAAAAATTCTGGGGGTAAACAACACCACTTCAGGCAAAGCCAATTTTTCGTAAGCCATCAACGCACCTGGGGTTTCAAAAGGTTGAGCAAATATTGACCATAGCCATTTTTGGCCAACGGCGCGGCTAGCTTTTCTAACGATTCCGCGTCAATCCATTTTTCATGGAAGGCAATTTCTTCAGGGCAAGCGACCATCAGACCTTGTCGTTTTTGCAACGTAGAAATAAAACTGGCTGCTTCCATCAAACTGTCGTGTGTTCCCGTATCCAACCACGCGAAACCACGGCCCATGATTTCTACATTCAACTGGTTCAGCTCTAAATAGCGCTTGTTCACATCGGTAATTTCTAACTCACCGCGATGTGATGGCTTCACTGCGGCGGCAATGTCGCATATTTGCTCGTCGTAAAAGTACAAGCCTGTCACAGCGTAGTTGCTTTTAGGCTGAGTGGGTTTTTCTTCAATGCTCAACGCCCGAAACTGGCCATCAAACTCCACCACGCCGTAGCGCTCTGGGTCGTGCACATGGTAGGCAAACACGCTGGCGCCACTGGTGCGGGCATCAGCAATGTGCAGCTGCTTGACCAAATCGTGGCCGTAAAAAATGTTGTCGCCCAACACCAAGGCACTGGGGTGTTCGGCCACAAAATTTTTGCCAATGATGAAAGCCTGCGCCAAGCCATCAGGGCTAGGCTGCACCGCGTACTCAATGTGCATGCCCCACTGGCTGCCGTCGCCCAGCAACTCGGTAAAACGCGGAGTGTCTTGCGGGGTTGAAATGATCAACACCTCGCGAATACCACTCAGCATGAGCGTGGTCAGCGGGTAATAAATCATCGGCTTGTCGTACACCGGCATGAGCTGTTTGCTCACCGCCTGCGTCACCGGGTAAAGCCGTGTGCCCGAGCCACCTGCCAAGATGATGCCTTTTCTGTTGGTGCTTTGTGTCATTTATTGAGCTTTCGTTTTTATAAAAAGATTTATTTTGTATAGGGCAGGACATGGCCGAACCGTGTTTTGGCAACGCTGTGTGAACCAGCGCCCCATCGACAGCCACCACTCTGCCCCCAATGCTGTTAGGCCCATGCCCTTTGAAAATCAAACACATCGAGTTGTACAAACTGATGGATTCAATATCTGCACAGTCAACCGGCTTAAAGCGGATGTGCGACCTGGTTTTAAGTTTTGCTACCCCATTGGTCGGCAACAACGCTGCCCCCCAGCTCTCTAGGTTGACTACTTCGGTCAGGTTTTTAAAAAACTCCATGGTCGAGCTTGTCATGAATAATCAAGGAATTAAAACAATCCGGTTTAACAGTGCCCCTCATTGTATTAAATGAGGAATCAAATCAGGTTTATATGTCAATAACTTAGCTTGAAATTACACAATTGTCATAAATCGTTCCGCCAATGAGATCAGAATATAATTCACCACGCCAAATAAAATCAATTTCCTCAATATTATTAATATTAATGCTAGCATCTTTATACTCTACGCGAAGTTCAGTTGTACTGGCCTGGTGTTATATTTGATCATTGTAATCCGCACTTTCTCGAGCTAGGCGATGAGAAGGCCAAATTGCCAAATTTGAATCTGAATCTGTTTTATCCAAATGTTGAATAACATTGTTCATACAAAATTATAATTAATTAAAATTTTTTCTTCTGGTATACCAAAATTTTTACAATGATCAAAGCCATAGACATATCGACTTTACAGTACAGTTATTGCAAGGTCAGGATTTACATTAAGGTAACTATTTTCATCAAATAATTCATTCAGCATTCGATCCTCCCTTCCTGCCCTCAAACTGCCCAAATAAAATAAAATGCTCAAAGGGATCAGTACCACTATTGGCCACATCAAGGTTTTCAGTCAAATACGTTACAGGATCGAAATTACTCAACAGTCGTTCATCATTTTGTAAAAGAAAAATATCTTTATAAAAAAATCCCTCAAGAACTTTAATACTCTTAAAATAATAAATATAATTCTTGTTGGAACTTTCTTTGTACATATTAAAAGCTCGAACACATATCATTGATGATAATTTTGGCATAAATATAATTGTGTCGCGAATAATTTTATTATATAAAATAGCTGGCGAAGTATGCACTCCCAAGTTTTTTAAGAAATTATATGCTTTCAAAATATTTTCATGCAGTATTTTATAATTTAAATATTGCAATTTATCATTATTTACGTCAGCAAATGAAATATTATAATATTTTTCTAGATATAAAACATCATCTTGTGATACCATATTTATATATTTGCTTAAATAATCTTCTGGCAAGAATTTACTTCCATCATCTGTCATCATTTCAGAAACTTTTATAGCAACCTCACGACCATAGGAGTGACAACTTGATAAGGTTAATATTTTTTCAATTGACGAAAATTCATTTTTATTATTTTTCTCGAAGTCAATATTATGACACCCAATGAATTCAAAAAAATGTTTAGTCACATCAGTAAACGTACACAGCACATCATCAAGACTAATGACTTGAACATTTTCATTCCCGAATGCAATTATTAATTTTTTAATTTTTGATTCTGCTCTTTGAAGATTACCCATTGTAAAGATTGTTTCAATATTTTCTAAACCTGCGCGCACAAGTTCTTGACATCCACTTATTGCGAACATTAACGGATTACAAACATAAATTATTATTTTTATTTCAAATTCATCAATGCTGAGAAAATAATTTTTTAATTTAATTAACTCAATAATTGAAAATATTGATAAATCTTCTCCAGATAGCAATATAGTATCGGCTTTATTTTTAATTAATTCCTCATTTAAATACTTGTCAATCTTCATTCTGTAAATACTCGCCATTTCATCAGAAGAAAACATACTACCAACTGAATGATTTGAAACTCGTGGATTATTCTGAAATAACAATGACAGTGGAATAGAGTGATTTTCCCATTCATTTTCATCAAATTTCATATAGTAAATACCTTGCGCAAGCAGTTCATTTGAATATTTTTTACAAATGTATTGAATACTTGTGCTACCAGTTTTGTGCAACCCAGCGTGTATTATTAATTTTTTCATAATCTTTAATAGCTTACTTCAAAGTAGAAATTTGATGATTTCCCATAGAAATCTAAAACTTAAACCACAACTGTTCACCCAGAAGCTAAGTCCAAACATGACCTAATTTATGACCAAAAATCTGTCTTGCGGAATCAACCCCCAAACCGGACAAGCCGTTGTCGGCAAATTTCTTAAGCGCATCAACGTCAACTCTCTGATTGTTCTGAAGTTTTCCGTGCACTCGTCTGTAGTCAAAACGACATCCTCAAACCCTAGCTGTCCTTGATGTGTTTGGGCAAGCGCGACTTGGATGCCATCGAGAGCTACGGGGCAACGCCTTCTTCATGCGCGCAACCGGTCTTGCCGTGTTTCCATCGAGCACGACAATGCGCCAACGCCTGGACAACAACAAGCGGAAGTTGGTGTGGCTCATTTAAGCCGGCGTTGGTGGGTAATGCATGTTGGCGGCGTACTTGGGAAGCTTGAGCTTTTGTTCGGCCGTTGTGGGCAGCCCGATCAATCCGGCGCGTCGGGTCTATCGGCTCATCGTGAGCACCACCGACAAGCACGGCCACGATTTGATGTAGCACTAGTGTGTGCTTGCGGGCTGGGCGATTGCGTTGCCCTAGCGCTTGAATTCCGTGGAGATGATTGCGGTGTAATGTGATGACGTCAGTCACGAGCAGTTCCAGATTACGATGAAGGAGTTGATGTACAAGGTGGCGCGGATGATTCATCAACCGGGGCGCTGTGACTTGGGATTGGGTGCGAGTGAGCCGGCCTTTGGGATGTTTAAGAAGCATTACCGCAATCTGAACACGGCGTAGCAGCGAAGTCACCCGGCTAAAACTGAACAATTCTGGATTTGAGTTGCCCAAGGCCAGTGGGCTTGGATCACCTCGGGCGACATCAGCCCCAATTCTGGCAAAAGTTGCTACACGCTGCACAAAATCATGCGAAACAACTAGCTAAAAGTGACGCCGATGGAGAGTTCGCGAGGACAATATGCATATATTTTTATAATTCAAAATTTGAAGTTGAAAATCATAAACACTCATTTGATGGCACACATTCAGAAAGTTAACTCGTGCTGACCAGTGACTCATTCATTCGAGCGAGGCGCTCCCTCAACTGGCGACTAATGGGTAGGTGCACTCAGCGATCAAGCCCACATACAAAGCATTTTCTCTTGTACTTTTGTCAGATCAGCTTTTTCAACAGCGTGCCTAAATTGGTTTTACCGGCATGAACATTCAAATAAATCAAAACTCGACTGACAGACAACTTGCCCGCTATGTTAAGGACGTTATTACAGACTTAAATAAAGATCAGCTTACCTCATGACCTAAGCCTCGACCTCATGAGCATAGCGGCTTCCTTGTGGGTGTGCCAGTTAAGAGGCGTGACTAGGCCAGTAATAACGGCAATCTTCTTGACGGCAGAGTTCAAAGCTGATCTTTGACTTGTGACGCCCCAGTTGCACAGATATTTGTGCAGTGCTTTGAATGGAGATTCATAATAAATCTAAATATTAATTCTATCAATTTATATGAGGATTGTGTAAGTCATGTCGCAATTTCAGCAGCCAGAGTAAGAAGCTTTGACTTACAAAACATACAAGCACTTACTTTTATTTATTTAATATTTTTATATCAAAAACTAATCCGGATATAAAAATTAATTATTAATTAAATTTAAATTCTTGTATATAGCCTGCAACGCTACGTTACTATTGATATCTGAAGCATTATAAAAAGGTTTATTTATAAAGCCATTCACCTCAAAAATTTCTGGACGATGAGCATAACAACTAGCATATCCGTTAGGATTTGAAAAATCTCCTATGAAAGATTCATAATAATGACGATTGGACAAATTCCTTAATTTTTTCTGTAGAAGAAACTGCGCTTTGATCCAAAAAAAATTGTGCCACATCCATCCGTATTCCGAAGGAAATAAACCAATCTTATCATATTTATCAAAATCACTTAATAAAATATTTTCATTTAATAATAGAGATGTATGCATTTTAAATATACTTAAAGCTATCGCAGATTTATTCACAACCCCCTTCGAATGGCAATAAAATATAAAATCTGACGGGCTAATTTTTGAGGCAATATCCATTAAACAAGTAAAACCATGATACTCAAATGTATTCCTCCTATTTACCAAAGGGTACAAAGAAAAATCAAATGAAATAACTAAACGATTAATAATATCATCGTGAGTAACAGGACAAGTAATGGCAACAATTACATTTAAATTAGTTCTAGCATCACAAGTGATGCACTTTTTAATCCATAAAAGCTGTCTTTCTATATATGATAGTCTTGATACCAAAGTTGATGCGTCTGTTGAATCATCTCCTAAATAAGCATAGTAAATAATATAGTGCATAGAAATAAAGTAAATAGTTAATAACCCTCGATATAACGAGCGCTATTTATAAAAGTTCATCGAATGAAATTATGTTCAATTGATAAATCTAGTATTCGGAGTTTACTGAGTTTACTGAGTTTACTGAGTTTACTGAGTTTACTGAGTTTACTGAGTTTACTGAGTTTACTGAGTTTACTGAGTTTACTGAATTTACTGAATTTACGCCCTTTGGATGGCATTTTGAGTCAACTTTAGGGCATCTGCCTACGCTTTTGGCGCACTCATTCCGCAGGCCTACGAATTTTTTTTCTCTCAAAATCCACATGTTTTTCAACGCTAGGAATATTGTCAGATAGACCGTTTTTCGACCATTCCCCTATACCGAGCTTTGATAACCAAACTTGCATCTCATTAACTTGAAGGAGTTTCAACTTTGGCCCGAATATTAACCTTGATCTTTACATCCGAGTTCGACTACAAGGACTTCTCTTTTTAAGTGAATGGATGAGATTTTGAGAACCCCATCTTGTCACTCCGTTAACGGTTGCCGCAATGGCAGCAACCCCGAGATGGGAAGTCCTTTTCATTCACCAAATAACGCAAGTTGTTGCTTCATAAAAGTCGCCCTTTTTTTTCCACTACAACAGACTCATTTGCTCGTTTTGGATCGGCTAGCTGACCTTCAGTGCGTTGAACACAATTACCTGTGCATCGCTGATTGTGCTCACTCCCTCCATCGGCTCTGCTTGATTAACTTTGGGGCGTCCCAGCTGTTCAGCTTGGGATCTTTGTCTTTGGTCTTGTGGCTGCGCGTTTGGGCGAAGAAACGTTTGGTTATGCAATACAATGGCCCAAAGTTTCTTATACGGCCTGCCCCAGGTTCACCGGGTGCTCGCCAGTATGCCTTTGTCGGCCGTCTTCAAGGTAGACCACAAAGCGCTCGAAAAACTTGTTATTCAATAACTACACGTGATCGTGCTGGGAACACGTAGCGATTTGCGTGAACTTTCACCTCCACTACGTCGCCAGGTGACAATGGCTTGGGGTGGGTGTAGCGGAACCCACTAAAGCCTTTAATAGATAATTTTTTTTCTTTAAGGTCTGCCCGGTAAAAACCGCATGACACGCGCCCCTGCCAGACAGAATTCACAAATATATTTATTTTAAGACCCCTAGATTGCTTATGTTCATCTATAAGCCATCCTCTTACCTCCATCGAATTCGACACATCTAAGAAGCCCCTAAGCCTTCTTACAAATACAGTTCTGTCTAATAATGTCTGAAGATAAGTCATCTCATGTTTAAGACGATCCAATTTAGATTTTGGAAATATATATGTAGCGTCATTAAAATCATGTTGGTTTAAATAAGATTCGTTTTTTTCTTTATCAAATCCGAACATTACATCCCCGCGCTTACTTTTTTTATCGGTAAATTCCTGTTTAGATTTAATAATATAGTGATTTATACGAAGCGGACCCTCAACCATTTTAGGCAATAACACAGAGTATGGAACTGCCACTGCCGAGTCAATTGGATCACCCATGAAGTCTTGTAAGTCGTTGCCGACCGAGTCAACACGTCGAAATCCTTCAGGGAAATGTCCTTCGTGTGGCCTTACAACATTTGCCAAAGCGATCTTTGAAATGCTCTTTAAATATGTATTTATGGAGTTTTTCGTATTATTACAGTATTTAGAGAATCTCTCAACAACTGGCTCAGACGTCTGTACCTTATGGCCCGACGAACCAAAAGTGCGCCAGTTTATTCCGACCATGGCAACAGCTGGTTCACTTAAGAGAGCGTCAAGTGATTCGAACTCAATGCCATCTATCATTGAGTCGTGAACCAGGAACTCATCCGCATCGATAAATAACATAGCAGTAATATCAACGGCGATAGCGTATTGAACTAGTCGCTCATACGCCAACAACTGTACATGCTTAGCGACTATCGGTTGATAAAGCAGTTTAATCATGCCCATATCTTCGAAGGCCTCAAGTAAGGCAACAGTTCCATCGTTGGAACCGTTGTCTGCTATGAAAAACTTCTTAAAGCCCGCAATTTGGTGCCATGCAATCCACTCCAAAATATAATCATATTCGTTTCGAAAAATAGCTCCGATTGCAATCATTATTATAAATCCTAGATTTTAAATGATTATTGGAGATCCAACCAAATCAGTTGAATTAACGGTGCATCGCGCTCGGATAAGATCACCTCCATATATAGAGATTTCATCACTTAGATGAAATTCAAAGGCACAACTGCGATTGAAGCTTTTTGATAAATCAGCTCTGTATTGATCAGCCACTACTTCCCCGACTTTGACATCATTTACAAAAAATTCAACTACTGCTGACTGATCTGAATCCAGTAACCGAGCCCAACCCCGAAAAGATCTATCAGCAAACACTTCGAGCCTTCCTTGCGCCTTTAATTGAGGCTGAGGACTGGCGGATCTTTCATTTGGCCGAATTGGAAGTGCAAGAGACATCGTTACGTATTAACAATTCAATGAGTGTTTCGTAAATTTCATCAACCACTGGTAGTATATTCGTAACTTCTTTACCCACTGGATTAAATATTGATAATGGAGTACCAATTAAGTATTTTTCGTTCACCAAATCTAAATGTGGTGCGCAAAGTTGGCTTAGGTGCTTGAAAACGCTTTCATCAAAATACAACTCTGTCTTCATCTCTGGATTATTTGTTATTAGCGCATCTGAGATTTTTCGACAAAAAGCATCAGAATCATTTTTATTTAAAGAAAAATACTTTTCATTACAAAGCCGAATCAATGCTGATTCCAACAAAGTAAGCGACCGGTTAACCTTGACTTTGGACATCATTAAATCATCGCCTAACGATGCGCCAATAGCTTTGCACAAAGGCTTATCTAACCCATCCACACGATGAAAATCATAATTAATTACCTGAATTTCCGAAAAATAACGAACGTATTTTTCAATTACATTAAATTGTTGAATATTTTCATATTTTAAAGAGTTCGCCCATTCAGAAAAAGTGCTAGTACATGAGTGGCGCTTAATCAACTGCAAGTAACTTGAATAAACCATGTCATATACATCACGCATGTATACTACTATCTTAACGTCAAAACCTAAAGATGCAGCAACTTTATTTACTTCTTCTAAATCCTTATCACAGAACTCTTGAAATATCTCGGAAGAAAAAAGAATAGATTGATTAGGACATGAAATAATTCCACTTAAGTACTTCTTGGCCTCGCCATTTTTTATAGCATAGAAAAATGGAATTCCATTCCCACTAGTTATCTCATACGGATTACTTGAAATTGGTAGCACAGATGGGTAAAGTATATTATTCGACAATAAATTAGGCACGATACGGTGCAGCCAATTCTGTAACGCTGACGATCCCGTCTTTCCACAACCAATATGTAAAATAATCTTATTAATACTCATAGTTAATATTTATAATAGACGCTTAACAAGCTTATTTAATAAAAATTGCCTTGCTTAAAAATATTTTATTAAAATGTGATTCAAGTATTTATGTAGTCAACACTTCATTAAAACCAATAGTTCGATTTAAATAAAGGTAAGCAAATTGTAAACCACCCACATTCGTCACCCCGCCGACCTATAATTCTCGCATTTTGAAGTTCGGAATTTTTGCCAACGATCAAAGTGCCCAACGTTTGCTGCCCCAACGACCCGGACGACGTCAAGTTCTTGTCCGACGTAGCCGGCACCCAGAACTACCCACAAATTAAAATATTTTCACTACAAGAAAATCCAGAAAAACGTAGCAAAGCAGTTGATTCATATATGCCCTACTCCAGGAAATGGCGGAAAAAGGGGGTAGTCGAACTCGGGAGGACTGGTTCAAACCAGTCAACACCATTCTAGGCTCAACAAGATTGATCTCTTCTAGAGCCACGCTTGAGAAATCTTATCAAAATCGTTGATAAATTCTTGCTCGAACTGGCCTGCATGTGCTGGAGAGTCAGCGCTGTCACAAAAATTGGCCACATTCAAAAAAGCCCCCGTAGCAGAACTCCCCAAATGCTCTAATTGCGCACTGTATTTTATATTATTAAGAGTAATCACGAAATACTAATAATTATTTTAAAATTAGTTTGATAATAACTTGAGCGCAATACAGGAAAAATATTTATTTCTTATCATATTAATTTCATTGAAAAATCTTCTTTGTTATTTGTCAAATTTATACTGTAATATGGATCAAGACTCAATTTATTTTTCCACTTATTTTTCATAAATAGAGCTTCAGTTTGAAATCTTTTTACTTTTTCAGGCGTATTTTCCACACCCCTACTCACAGACTCATGATGGTACAGTTCTGCATAGGGGGTCCAGATATTCCGATAGCCCAATTCACTTACTTTTAAACAAAAATCAACATCATTAAATGCCACTTTGAGATTAACTTCATCCAAACCACTAACTTCATTAAATATGGTTTTTTTCACTAACAAACAAGCACCAGTCACAGCTGACAATGCCTGTACCACTCGCAAGCGACTAAAATATCCATGTTCACGCTTATGGTAATTTTTGTGGCTGTGGCCTGCAACGCCTCCAATACCAAGTATCACACCCGCATGCTGAACAGTGTCATTCCCATAATAAAGTTTAGCTCCTACACATCCAATATCAGGTCTGACGGCGTGAGAAACCATTTCGGTTAACCATTCAGCTGATATCACTTCTACATCGTTATTGATCAGACCTAAAATTGAACCTTTGGCATATTGAGCTCCATAGTTATTGATAGCCGAGTAATTGAAGGGTTTATCGTAACGGAGTACACGAACTCTGCTGTCTTGTTGAATATCCTTGAACCACGCAAGCGTTTGAGGTTCAAGACTGCCATTGTCTATAATGATTATTTCATAATTTGAATATGCTGTTTTATTCAAAATACTGATGACTGCAATTTCAGTTATTTCTTTTCTATCACGGGTAGGAATGAGCAAACTCACCATTGGCTGCTGAAATGGTATAGGCCATTGAACACGGTAGGTGTTGGGTATTTGCCCTTCACCTACCTTGACGTCCAGGCGACCAATGGAGTTAAAGTAATCTCGTAACGCTTCAACACCTGCTTTTGAGGCGTATTTTTTTTCACCAGATTCGAGTGCTGTTGAGCCTTGCACTGCACGCCAGTGGTAAAGGACTTTGGGTATGTGCACTATGTTTTCGTGTTGAGTATGCGGCAAACACCGCAATAGCAGGTCTTGATCCTGGCTACCCTCTACACCAACTCTAAAACCTTTAATTTTTTGAATGATGTCGCTACGATAAACACCCAGGTGTGAAACATAGTTTTGCGAGAAAAAAAGATCTGGGTTCCAGTCACTTTTAAAGTGTGGCTCAAAACGATTTCCATGCTCGTCTATTTTATCTTCATCGCTGTAAATGATTTGGACATCAGGGTGTTGATTGATTTTTTCTGCAACGTAGTAAAGGGCATGGACAGGCAATAAATCGTCATGGTCAAGCAGTGCTATATATTGCCCTGTTGCGAGTTCTAATGCGCTATTACTTGCTTTTGAAATATGACCATTTTCATTTCGATAAATAACTTTAATTCTTTTATCGATCATTTCATACCGACTGAGCAACAGCCTGACCTGGGGTTGTGTTGATTTGTCATCAGCAATGCACAGTTCCCAATGCGGGTAGGTTTGTGCTAGGACTGAATCTATGCAAGCTTTCAAGTATTCTGCTGGAGTATTGTATACCGGCATCACAATACTTATCAATGGCTTAATCTCCATCAGCGCAATTTTTTTCTGTATTTCTAATATTCCTAGAAAACTTGGTGATTCAATATTTTTAATCCATTCTGAATAAAAATTACTTTTATTTATGGAATCACTTGATTTTATTGAAGCATAATAATTATCAATAGCTTTTAATTGATCAATTTTATCTTTATTTACCCGCTCGTTGATTTCTTCCAACAAAGAATCAATTGAGGAATTTTTCATTTCTTCCTCTTGCAGTAACTGACAAAGCCTATTTTGAATAGCTTGCTTTTCAGTTATTGAATTTAACTCAAAAGCTCTGATACAAAAAAGGCCTGGAGAATCCAATGGATCAAATCTTAACCCTTTAATGGAACTTTCAAATCTAAATGTTTTTACAGCTATAATACCTGATTGATAAGGTATTTCTATAAAATTATTTTCCGAGAAATCCGATCCATAATCTAAATACAGTTTAGCTATGTTTTTTTTAATAGCTCCATCGATAATTAATCTCAGCTCAAACCAAGTTTCTTTGGTTTCTATATTCGAAATATCTTTAATAATAAAAGATGGGTCATTGCCAACAGAAATCCATTGATCAACATTTGCAGTTACTTCAAGGTCTGTCGATGGAATTAATTCTAATTTAAATTTTTTGTTATTTTGAGATACTAATATTTCACCATTCAAATTTTGTAAAGCAATTTTTAAATTACTTTCCAAGACCGACTTTAATCCATGATCTCGGGTTAAAGCATACGTATACCACTGTATTGAATTGAGAATCTCATTTTTTTTTAAAAAATTATTTCCCGCTGTCAAAGGTTTTCTAAAAAGATTGAATTCCATTTTTAAATCATTTTCTTGCCAAAGGCAAGATTATTAGGGTATATATTTTAACGTTAAATTTTTCTCTGCAGTTCAGCTCATACCTGAACCAACTATTTGTCCAGAATGTATAAGAATGAGAGAGCTAGGCTGCTTCCGATTAGCCCGAAAATTCTAAGTGCTTTTATACAGAAAAAAGTTTCAGAGCACGTTTAATATACTCACGGCACTATTTCGTTTTCGCACACTTCCAGACATTGGCAATTAGCCTCAGCAAACAGCCGAAACAGTATTGGTTGATTTAATTAATACATTTCAAGCCTGTTTGGTGGGGTGCTTTCTAAACAGCTTTCACCCTCATGCAAATAAACGTTTTAACAGGCTGATATTTGGAGGAAGGCCATGCCGTACTTAGGCAAGCGAAACAGCAAAGTTGACATCATCTATGCCTTGACTAGCGGTGGGTTATTTTTCATGTTGATGACCGAAATGAAGAGATCTATCTGCGGCAGTTGACGCTATTGGTCAACCTTAAATCAGTGCTGGAACTCGACGTTTTGCACCTCTGTTTGGCCAATTAGGCTTGCGCCAACATGTGGTCCAAAAGTTTTGGCAGGTGCTGAAGTTCGACACAATAAACTTCCCGTGGTTTTGATTAAACTTAGCCATCTAGTTTTACGGCTGTGTAAATATGGGCCAATATGTTTCGGTGACACTCAGGTTGACTGATGGCTTCATGCGCGCTGCCCAAGCGAAGCTTGAACTCATGTGAGAACATGAAAAATTCAGCTTATTTGGTCTAGCGTTTCAGTGCTTTGACAATAACCTGCAACTACACTTACGTTTTCGGGCTCACGGCCTAAAAACAGTTTTCGCTTGTCTGTTCTTCGGGTAATCTATTTAAAATGGTTTTTTTTAGTTATGTTATAATGCGTATTAGTCTAAAAGTGAACATTTAATCAGTCGAGGCGTTCGCCGCTTACAGTGTGGGTGATGCAAGCACGCTGCGGGTGAATGAACGTGCGGGTTAGCGCGAATACCTGTGACAGGAGGCTGTGAAATGGCCGGTGTGGACAGCCCAATTAATTTGACGCTTCGTATCTGTCTGCTCACCGAGCTCACCATCATCAAGTAAACCCACGCTTGGCCTTTGACCGAGTATGTATTAGAGTACTGAACGACTATTCTGCCTGTGCGCTTGATTTCGAGGAGATGTTTGTACTCCGAGAACGTAAAGCATGTGAAGTTTCAGACGGTGATGGAGGCGTTAGTGTTCATGCCGGCACGGATAAAATATAACGCGAGGCAAAAGGTCTTGGTATTGGATTGGAGTGAGCCGGCCTATGGGGTGTTTGAAAAGAATCATGGGCAACTGGGTAATTCGTTGCAGAGCCGCACGAATGCGTTGACTGCGCATCGGCCTTGATGTAAGCGAGGGTAATCACGAGATGCTGAGAGATTATTTGAATAATTCGGCTGAAACTACTGTGGGCAGAGTGAGTGTCACGAGTTAAGGCTTAAGTTTTTTAAACGTTTTCTTTTGAAACGGCACTCGCATGACCGAACCGTGTTTTGACATCGCTGTGTGAACCAGCGCCACATCGCCAGCCACCACCCTGCTCCCGATGCAGTTGGGCCCATTCCCTTTGACAATCAAACACATCGAGTTATAAAAACTGATGGATTCAATATCTGCATAGGCAACCGGATTAAAGCGGGTGTGCGACTTGGCTTTTAGTTTTGCTACCCAATTGGCCGGCAATAACCCTGCCCCCCAACTTTCTAGGTTGACCACATCGGTCAGGCTTTTAAAAAACTCCATAGCCGAGTCGGCACGCCACAGACCTCCGTTCCATTTGGCCCAATAGCTGCAATGCAGGTCTTCAATCACGTAAATGCCGCCCGGAGCTAAGCGTGCATAAAAGTTCTTGAATGTTTTAATGATATCTGCATTCATATGCGACCCATCGTCAATGATGATGTCGAACGCCTCTGAATGCGCCAATATTCGCTCACGCACCGATGCGACTTTAATATCGCCCAACACCAGCGACACACGCGGGTCGTCAAACTCAAGCTGAGCACACATGGGGTTGATATCGCACCCCACAATCTTCGTTGCATTTGCAAAATACTTAGCCCATACTTGCAACGAGCCGCCGTTTTGGACACCCACCTCTAACATGCGAATGGGTGCGTTTTGGTAACGAGCAAACCACCTGTCGTACACAGGCAAAAACGATGCCCACTTGTCTGAAACATACCCAAGATGTTCGGCATACAAGCGACTCACAGTTTGGTTCATATCAAAGTTTTTCAGCCAGCACGCGCGGATTTAACCCCAAGTCGCCGCAGTAACTGCAAACACAGCGGTCAAGTGCCAACACCTCGCCCAAAGGGCCCAATCTGTGCTGAAGCTCCCAGCCTAGTTGGTCATTTTTGCCTGTCAGAAGTCGCTTCATTGGCCCCACAAGGTAGACAGGGGTGCGGCCCATATGCTGTTGTAGTGGTAAAAAAATAGGGCGGCCTATATGAATCAACAACTTGCGTCACTTGGTGTCGAACTCGGGGTCGCCATCACTTACTCTTGAACATCAAAAATCTGCAGTACACCTACTGGCTGTTCCTGTGCGTTGACGACAACCAGCAACCGTTTGGTGAGCGCCTTCATCTTCTTTTCCGCCTCAGCCAGATTCTCATTTTCCGAAATAACATATGGGTGCTCAGTCATAAAGTCAATTGCGTTAAGTTTGAGTGGATCAGGTGCATCCTCAAACGCTTTGCGAAGGTCGCCATCGGTAATGATGCCCCTCATTCGACCTGCTTCCATCACAAGCGCCACGCCCAGTTTGCCTCGGGTAATGACCCCAACTACTTCGCGCAAGGGCGAACTCGGCGCACAGATCGGCAGATTGTCTCTGTGCATCACATCCGAAACCTTGGTGAGTAAGCGGCGGCCTAAACTGCCGCCTGGGTGGAAGCGGGCAAAGTCCTCGGGCTGAAAGTTCTTCAATGTAGACAACACCACGGCCAAGGCGTCACCCATCACTAAGGTCGCTGTCGTCGAACTGGTGGGGGCTAAATTGTTATTGCAGGCTTCCCTGGAAACTGAGACATCCAAAACGGCATCCGCATTTTTAGCAAGTGTCGAATCTAGGCGGCCGGTCATGGCAATAATCTTGTTGCCCTGGTGTTTCATGAACGGCAACAGGCGAATGAGCTCTTCCGTTTCGCCGCTGTATGAAATCATCAACACCACATCATCGGCATGAATCATGCCCAAATCACCATGGAAGGCTTCAGCGGGGTGAACGAAAAAGGAGGTTGTACCCGTCGATGACAAAGTGGCAGCAATCTTTCGGCCGATGATGCCTGACTTGCCCATGCCGATAACTACAACTCTGGCTGAAGTTGTAAAAACAAGATCTACCGCATCTGAGAAATTGTAATTTATCCTAGATATCAAATCTGAAATGCATTCCATCTCAATCTTAATGGCTTTTCGAGCCAAATAAATAGGATTCATATTGAATAAATTATTGCTCATTACAATTTGTTAAATAATTTTTGGGAATAATCAATGAGATGTCTAAGCATTGCATGACCATACTCTGTATTTGCGTTGGTTGCGTCTTCAGCATAGTATTCAGGCTTAAGATATCCGGACACCGTCAAACACTTGACAGGAGGGGAAATTATAGATATTTGATTATTAGATGCTATTCGGGAGACTATATCACATTGAATTTTATACATCTTGAGACGTAATTCAGGTTTAGAGACACCCAAATCACGTACTCCAGACCGAATAAACGTGTCACCAGCATGTTCGAGTAGAAATAAATTATTTTTTTTGGGGGGAGGTGGAAGTGAAATGAAAACGTTGGAATTAGTAGCTTGTTTTAATTCGATCATCCGTGAGACGTCAATTGCCAGAAAATGTAAATAAAGATCATATATCTGATAATAGGGAATGTAGTGGCGGTTCACCTCGGGTTCAATCATATTGATGGGAAAGACATCAAATGGAATAGGATGCTGAACTAAGGACAATAAATGATTTTGATTGCCGCCTATAGACAACACAAGCATATCATTTATTGTCAATTTAGATGCATAATCAAGTAATTGTGAGTGCGACAAATCACCGCCAGTACGACCATTCTTTATTTTTAGATATTTGAAAGCGCAAACATCTATTTCGCTATCAAATTCATTCGGCCTCTGTTTAAGCGCAGTTTTTAATGGCTGCACATGACTTTCGCCGAAAATTATCAATTTCATTTTATTTTAAAAATTATAATGAATTAGAGTATTGAAGCCAACTTGCAGGTTTGATAATTTAATTATTAATAATTTAATTAATTATAATTGAGCTTGTATTATCAAAGGTATTTTTTTATTTTTAAAAGTAGACTACTTGAATTTTTTAATGCTTTAAAAGTGTAAATATCAACTTTACCAACCCTCATGAAACATTCAATCTCATTTTTAACTAAATTTTGTGTATTTTGAGCACTAAATTCAACGCAAGTATTTCGATATCTAATTTGTAAAGAGCTATCATGTCTCGATACGAGCGTTGACTCTAATCCATCACTTACATACACAGGGATTAGTAAAGTCATATCTCCATGCCAGTCAGACCATAAATATCTGATTTCAACTACACCGTCTGTTATGAATATCTGCTCTTCAATCCTGCATGGTGATGCTTCGTTCTTATTGATATTGTAAATTATAGAGTAGTCTAATGTTTTATTAGATATCCCATTTAATCGAATATCACGATGAATTTGACCCTTTTCCTCATGGTCAGCTAAGCAATTTAACCCATTAAGTGTATTGGTCTCTATCGGAGTTTTTGACCAATAAAGGCCGCATGCTATGTTGGTATTTATTTTATTCGGTAAAAGATAATTTGTATAGCGTGGAATATTATCAGGAATCGGCAATGGGAATGCCACTCCTTGCATACTCACTTTCAGAAGCCCAATAACATTTTGATGCTCTTTCATTGCTGCTAAGTGAACTACTTGTGTTCCACAAGCCGTGCCTAAAGTAAAATCTACTGGTTTCGGAATACTTAACAATGATGTGCCGACCTCAGCCGGTGTTGGTTTTTCCTGGATTGTTTCAGTTGCTTCAGCATGCTCGAATGCGTAGCCAAGGGCAGTCATGGCTAGAAGATTATATTGTGAGTGAGAAGAATAAACCTCGAAACCATGACTCATTACAGGATCGAATTTATTTTTAACAATCCATAACTCCCCTGATGGTCGACGCCATGATTTAAAAGTCGTTAATGCTCGACGTGCTGCTCGTTTAAAAACTCCCGCCAAATCGACATTTCCCTTTCTCAAGGATCTTGCAGAGAATATCTCAAAAATAACACATTGTAATGCATCCGCCCATAAGTGATGTGAACTTCGTCCACCATGCACCAACTCCCCTGTAGGAGATTGTAAAAATAATGATGTAATTGCACCTCTCTCAAGTGCATCTTCAAGTTCAGCGCTCTTCGGTCCAGAATACCCCCACTCTATCATGTCACTGAGCCATGCTCGAGGAAATGAGTCATATGTTGACGGTCCTTCCATATAAGTACCGAATTCACTCGTGAACAACCAGCCTTGCGCCAATATCGACTCGACGACATACTCATAATCTACACCATTTTTTTTAAGCCCTAAATTATAAAGCAATTGATGTCCAGCTAATGCTTTGCAATTCCAATTTGAGCCAGACCCACCACGTCCTCCAGGTGGTTTTCGGTAAATATCGTATGGATTAAATTCAGTTAATGGCTTAGATAACTCATAAAGATCGCTTGAGGGTATCAATTCGCTTAGAATCTTGTAGGCATGTGCAAGCGGAGACGGATAAAAATCTTCGTGACCATTAGCGGCCGTTCTATTAGATAAATCAATAGCTGATTTTTTGAATGCCAAGATTGATTTTGAAATAAGATCTTTTCGACCTTTATATTTAGCGACCAATGCAGCAGCATATGCATAGCACGGTGTTGCATATTGAAACTCTACCATTTTATACGGATCAATAATAGCTCCATCGTCATCTTGATAGGTAGTAAAGTAATCAACAGCAGATTCAATAAAATCAACATAATCTAGTCTTGTCATTTTCGTTTGCGAAACAGGTGTGTTTATATTTTCCTTAAACCACTTGTTAAATATTGCTTTAGGCCCAAGATCAGTTTCTAAATTTTTGACCCATCTATCTGTAAAAACTCGATATCTTATTATACCATAATCACCTATATTATTTGCGGAATAAATTCTTAAAGAATTAATTGCCCATTTGCTATCAGTTGAAGACAAGACGATGTTTAGCACGCCTGTTTCTGTCTTAACACCAAATGAAACATTCGCAAACTCATTTCTATTTGTCTGTATGTTATGGTGCGCTAACTTATGCTCAGGTATTTCAATGGAGATATTTCGAATTACGCCCTTTAAGTCTCCACAAACAATTTCAATTCTATATCTGCCGGGCGCTAATATTAATCGGAATGTGGCAGATTGATTGCTCATAATTATCGATTGGTGCGTTTGATCCCCACCATCTCTATTGACTACCTTTAACCCTGAAACCGACAGCCAACCATAGCCTATATCATTGGTAAAAATAGATTTGGCAAACACTGGTATTTGCTTTACAGTGCAAACTTGACTACCGAATCTAAAATCTACCAACAAGATCTTGTTGGTAGATTTGCCAGTAGTTTCAAAATTATAATTTGTATTAAAAATATCACTGAATCCAAGATTGATTAGTTTATCTGTAAGCACATCAATATTACGGATTGCAGTTTTGGGAAATAATCGTTCAAACTCATTTTCATAATCAATTTCATCTTTAAATAAGAGATGATTAATTAAATGACTTCCTCGACGCTTCTCATTTCGGTGTTTAATTAAGGTTGGAAGTAGAAAGTTAGAAACACGATTCTCTAGTTTCTGCAAGGAGTGGAACTTAAGCAAATCAATTGGTTTGTTGTGAAAGTGGAAGTAGACTATATTTGTTCGGACTTCTTTTTCACTATGGTAGGCTTTGCCAGTATGAAATCCAAGACTCAGCTTCCGGCAACTACCTTGCGCAAAGAAGCATTTCCTTCTGCCTTTTCTTCCAAACAGGGAGTACTTTGATGGATGATTATCAAAACCATGTTTAATCATTAGGATGTCAGGACTTTTGATATAATTCATCAATGTATCGACAATATCTTTCCGATTTATGCTTACCTCACCATCCTGTTTTTCGACACCGATAAACTCATCGCAATCTATAGGAAAGTAAAAGTCATGTGGAATATTTAATTTGTCAAGTTCACGAATCTTTTTGGCAATTATATTTCCTTTATTTTCAAAATCATAACCTGTTTTGTGATTTCGATCAATATTTACACCTTTCTCTTCTGCTTTACCTAAAAGTGATTCCATATATTCGTCAGAACCATTATCAAATACGTAAATATTATTGTAACCGACGAGCTCGCCGTGATACTTGATCCAAATAGGAAACAGATCCAATTCATTTTTTTGCATCATTATAATGGCTATGTTCATTTTTGAGGAGGTCATTAAACTATGTGCCCAAATCTTTGAAATGCTAAGTATGTTGATTTATAGATATTTTTTAACAAATCATACTCTCAACCAATTACTAAGTCGTCCCTGAAAAATCCACTTTCAACCCACGACCCAGTTCATCGATCCGGACTTGGTCGAATTTACGGAGAAGATTCCTCGTAATTTGCGCTGCAAATCGCTGAAATCGGTCCAACCCGCGGCCTGCAACAGACGCAAAAAAAGGCTCAGCCCTTTTTTGACGATCATGCGCAGCAACCAGCGGATGTTGTAGCCCGCCGCGCACAGCACTGCGTGCAAACTGTCACCGTCTGCGCCTTTGAGGTGGCAGCGATTCATCCGGTGGTCTGCCTTCAAGTGGCCGATGATCGGCTCAACGGCTTGCCGGCGTTTGAGCATCTTCTTTTCTTGCTCGGTCAGTGACTTGAACTTGCCCCGGTGCTTGATGTCGATGCCAGGATTGGCTTGGTCTACGCCCCGGTAGCCCAAGTCGACATAGACGGTTTCAGGTTTCATGCCAGTGGCCTGCATCAAGATGCTGGCTTGCTCGAGCTGCTCGTTCAGTGTGTGGCCGTCATACGGGTTGCCAGGGAAGCTGCGTGCGCCGACGATCAAATTGCCTTTGAGCGTGGTGGCAATGCCCACCTTCACACCGAACTCGTACGGGTGCGGCTTTTTCCCTTGGAGATACATTCGACTTCTGGCGCATGCCAGCTGTAGAGCTTGCCTTGCTTGCCGGGGTTCTTCTTTGAAGCCGTCTGCGAGATCAGGCGCTGGGCTTGGCTCAGCGTGTGGCCCAAAGTTGCTTGCACCGCCAGGCCCAGGGCGCTCATCTTGCGGCCCACTTCACGCTGCAAGCGGCCCACGATGGTGCGCTGGCGCTGGATCACTTTGCGCATGCGCTTGTACTGGCGGGCGTGGGCGTAGCGGCCCGCTTTGTAGCCCAGCAGTTGGCCCTCTTTGGCGTAGGTTTGCTTGAGGACGATGCCTTCTTCCTTGGCCGCCTCGACCAGTTTGGCGCGTGCCGTGCCTAGAAGTTTGCTGTCGGTGGGGTGGGTAATGGCTTTTTCTTGGACGGTGGAGTCAACGACGACTTGGCTGAGCTCACTCTTGGCGATGAGTTTCAAAGTGACGGCCACTTCAATGGTGCGGGCCAGCAATTCTTCAACGCCTTCTTCGCCGATGAGCTTGCGGAACTTGACCAGCAAAGTGGGGTCGCAAGGCCCGCAGTGCTCAAAGTAGGCCAGGCCAGAAAAGTACGGCCAAGTCGGCGTCTCGCCCCAGCGCTGGCAGACGTCTTCGTCGCTCTCGTTGAAGGCGTGTTTGAGGTACAGCAGCGAGGCCATCAAGCGAAGCGGCAAGCGGGGCCGACCGGCGTTGGAGACGCCCGCACCGCTGAGCACCACCGTAGCGCCAAAGAGATCGATGTCTTCGATCTTCTTGCCGGCCTTGGCCTGGCGGGCAAAGCGGTGGGCCAGCGAAGCTTCGATCTCTTGCCAGGGCATGCGACTGGCCAGCACCGCCAAGGGATGGCGCAGGTCAATCATGTGGTCCAAACGGCTGCGAAAGAAATCGTCGGTGCTGGCGGTCATGGAAATCTCTCAAAAACTCCCAGAAATATTATCTGGAGGGGTTATAAGGTGAGAGGAATTATAGCTCAGAAGTAGGTAAATAGTCAATTAAATCAATGGGTTACGGATATTTCAGGGGCGACTTATTAGATCGCAGTTGGGTGACTATCTGGCCGTATTTCATTTCTGGGCGATATTGGCAACTGTGCCTTGGTTTTTAATCTGCTGGCCGAGCACAAGCCTCGATTTGTACCCAATTTTGCAGCAGTGAGCTATGTTCACAGGTCTAGCGAGGGCCTTGGCGCCTTTATAAAAAATCGTCGTATCAGAGTCCTCTGTGCTGCACAACAACTTCAAGTTGAATGTGTTTTTCAAAGACGAACAGGGTCACCGAGCCGGTGAGGCAAAGAATGCAGTGCTGATCACGCATTTCGTCATCGACGACCAGGTTGTCATTCCTCACCCGGATTTTTGTGATTGATGGGCCTTGATGGGGCCCGTATTTTTTGGATTGAACAGTCATGTTGAATGAAGCGGCCGATTTATTGCCGTTGGCAAAGCGCTTTGTGTGGCGCATGCGAGAAGAT
>Ga0164295_10000978_pt1 | contig 23719 bp, 20 predicted proteins | sample GEODES006metaG_FD_111798 | JGI IMG/M metagenome (GOLD analysis project Ga0164295, IMG submission 111798) | Oligotrophic lake water microbial communities from Sparkling Lake, Wisconsin, USA - GEODES006 metaG | ecosystem: Environmental > Aquatic > Freshwater > Lake | place: USA: Sparkling Lake... | reverse complement strand
GAAGCGACTCACCCGCACGGTGCCGAGTTTCGCCGTCGGCGCGAACAAGGCATAGATGTGCCCGCTCTGCTCAAAATCCCGCGCCACCGCCATGCCGAGCAGGCCGATCTCGCCCTTCGCATAAGTCGGCACCGAGCCGAGAATGCTCACGCCGCCGGACTTCGCGTCCCAACGTTTCATCGTGCCCCAGAACTCGGCAAAGATGACATCGCCACTGGGCAGCACTTCCATCTGGATCGCATCACGCGCCGTCGGTATGAGGATTTCCTTTTCATAGCGAGCTGGATCAACCGGCTCGGCGGCATGGAGCGTGACGATGAAAAGACAAAAAGATGTGAGACAGAAAAATGGGTTTCTGTTCTTCATCTTTTTGTCTCCAATCTTTTTGTCGTGACTCAGGGCGAGGTCGTTGTTGGATTTCATGGCTGTGGTGAGGTTGAAGGGATGGTGAAGTTCTCTCCTGGATCGAGGAGCTGGATGATGTGTCGCACCTCGTAGAGGCGGGTGACGAGTCCGGTGGCCCCGGCGCTGTGCCATTGCATCATGCAAACGTGATTGGAGGTGCCGAGGATGACGGGTGCGCCTTCGGCCTCGTTGAGGAAGGCGGATTTGTCGGCGAGGATCTGCTGTGCATTCTCGGGCTTCTGGATGTTGTAAACGCCACCGGAGCCGCAGCAATCTTTGGCCTTGGGCGCGAGTTCCCAGCGGTAGCCAGTCGCATCGAGCACATTCGCGGGAATGCCTGCGGCCTTCTGTCCATGCACGAGATGGCAGGGGAGATCGACATAGACTCGCGTGCCATCATCGCGGACACGCCGGCGGCGCACGGGGCTGAGATCTCCGAGGAAGCCGAGCACATCACGCACTTGTTTGTCGGGCTGCAATGTCTTGCCCAATGCATAACCGCAGCCGGACGAGTTGCTGACGATGGCATCAACATCGAGCGGGCCAAACGCTCGCCGGTTCTGCTCGCGAAGCGCTTCAACACCATCGAGTCCGGTGTGCTCCTGGAACGCACCGCAGCAGCCCTGACCCTCAGGGATGATGACTTGCACGTTGTTCTCAATGAGCACACGCACCGTGGCGAAGTTGATCTCGCGGAACATGGCTTCCATCAAACATCCGGTGAGAAAAGCCACACGCGGTCCGGTGGGGCGATGTCGGTGCATGAGTTCCTCTGCATACGCGGCGGTGCTTTTCAGAACCGAAGGCCTGCCAGGGAAAAGAAAGCGATGCACGCTGAGCCCCGCGCTTCGCAGGAGTCGTGCGGGAAGCATGGCGAGATTGAACAAGATCGGACGCGTGACCGCTGCCGCTGCCAATCGGAGCGCGAGCTTTGGTTTGAAGCGATGCGAAGTGACGTGCTCATGACGAACATGCTCGAAGATTTCTCCATACGGCACCGTCGCTGGACAGGCCGTTTCGCAGGCGAGGCAACCGACACACTCCGCGGTGTAAAAGTCCGTCCACTCGTCTTGCGGCAGCCGTCCTGCCGCTTCTTCACTCCACAAGCGCAATCGTCCGCGCGGTGAGTTGTTTTCATCACCGGTGAGCTTGTAAGTCGGGCACACGGCAAGGCAGAAACCGCAGTGTGTGCAATTGGAGAAGTAGTCTGGAGGCGTTGATTCAGTGTTCATGAATGGCTTCCTCCAGCGTGTTGAGCCACGCAGACTCGGTGATAGTTGGCGGCGTGGCAGGCAACCAGCGCGAGTGCCAGTCGCCGCCGAGGGTGTGGATTTCTGCTGTGTAAGGTTGGACGAGAGCTTGCGTGCGCTCGGTTAGGTCTTCGCTCTCGTTCATATAGACGTGGACGACTCCGCTGTAGCACAGCGCCACACAACGCCGCGCAGCGTGCGCGAGTTCCGCAGAGAGACCGATGACACGATCAGGCGTCGTCTTGATCACGAGATCGGGAAGACCATCGAGTGGCGGTGGCACGTTGTTTTGCAGCATAAGCTGAGTGCTGGACGATGCAGCGATGTGTTCGAGTTGTTGGGCTAAGATGGGCGCTTCCTCCGGCACACAATGGATCATCACACGGACGAACGATGCACCGCCTTCCGTGACGGAATCCACCGCATCCCACCAGTGCATCCAGCCGCTGTGAAGAAGCTTGGAGACACAGGAATGCAGGGCCTTGGTGCCTCCATCAAAGCGGGCGATGGCCGTGAATCCACAATCAGGTCGCAACCGCAAAACGTAGTCCACAGGCTCGCCGTAGCGAGAACCGCTGTGCAGCAGGAAGCGCAGCCAATCGTAGCCGGTCGTGGTTTTGACGACACGTTCGCCGATGCGCGCGATGCGTCCACTCGGCAGCCGCCAGTTCATGCCAAGGATGTTATCGCAATACGGTCCGAAGCGGCACGACGCTGGCGCATGAGTGCTGGCAGCGATTTGATCGCGCAACGGCTTCGCTTCATCCAAAAGAAGCGGAAAGCGCAGGCGATGCGCGCGAGCTTGCGAATGAATGTCAGACGCCGTCGCATTCGCGGGCAGGCACAGTGCGCCATCCACTTCATCCAGGAAGTGAACAAAGAGACGCTCGTTCTGCATGGGTGGGAAGATGTTCATGCGACGAAGCGGCGATTGTCGAAAACCTTGAGCGGGTTCATTTGATGCGCGGGATTGAAGGCGGCTGGCACGGAGAGTTGGAGGCGCATGGAGTCCGGACCAAAAACCAGCGGCATGTAGGCGGACTTGTCATTGCCGATGCCGTGCTCACCGCTGAGCGTGCCGCCGACGTCGATCACGCGCTGCATGAGTCGCTTGCTGATGAGTTCAACCTTCTCCAGTTCACCCGGCACACGCGAGTCGAAGAGGAAGTTCGGATGCAGATTGCCATCGCCTGCGTGGAAGATATTGACTGCGCGGATGTTCGCGGCATCGGCTTCATCATAGACAAGTTGAAGCACCTCGGCCAACGCACGCTTCGGTATCACCGCGTCCTGCACGACGTAACTGGGGCTCAACTGGCCGAGCAGACCACCGGAGGCTTTGCGGGCTTTCCAGAGTTTATTTCGGATCTCATCCTCATCGCTAAACATCACATCGTTCGAGCCTGCATGACGCAAAAGCTCAGCCACGGATTGCACGCGAGCATTGACCAGCGCCTCAGGGCCATCAATCTCCACCAGCAGCATGAACGAGCCCCCCGGCAATCCACAAGCCATCTGACTGCTCTCCACCATCGCCACGCCACGTGGGTCAAGCATCTCGATCGCCGCTGGATATGACGAGTGCGCCACCAGCGCATGAATCGCCGCCTCGGTGGTTTTCAAGTCGGGATACGTCGCGCGGAAGGTCCACACTTTCTCCGGCAGTGGCAGCAATCTCAGCCAGAAACGCGTGAAGGCCGCCAGAGTGCCTTCGGAGCCGATCATGAATCGTTTCCAATCCTCCCGCCAAGGCCCGCGACCACCCGCAGGTCCACCAAACCGATGCACGCTGCCATCGAGCATCACCGCCTCGACACCGAGCACGTAATTGCTCGTCACGCCGTAGCGAAAGCAGTGCGCGCCACCCGCATTCGAAGCCACATTGCCACCGAGCGTGCACACCGGACCACTCGATGGATCCGGCGGATAAAACACACCATGCGGCTTCAGCGCAGCATCAAGATCATTGAGTCCCACACCGCATTCGACTTCACACCAGAACCCGTCCGTGTTGATCTCCCGAATCTTCTTCAATGCCGAAGTATGAACAACCACACCGCCCTGAACCGCCACCGGTCCACCCGAAAGCGAAGTGCCCGCCCCCCGCATGACGACCGGCACGCCCAGAGCTTTTGCCCCGCGCATGAAGCCCACGAGTTCTTCCGCATCCGCCGGAATCACCACGGCGTCAGGAAGGTGGTTCTTATAGCCCAACCCATCCGCGCCATAGCCCGCAAGCTGAGCCGCCGAGGTCAGCAAACGCCCGCGAGGCAGTAACGCTTTGAGTTGGTGTTCGAGAGAAGATTTCACAGGCGATGTCATTGAATCTTCAGCCCCCCCGCGAACGCCCGTGCCACCTGACGTGATTCACCGAGGCCTTCGATACCCTGGTCCACCACATCGATGCGGCGATCCTCTCGGAGAATGCGGCAGGCCTTTTCGCGATCAGGGCTGGCAATACGGATGGGTATCATGTGGTGAAAAGAGTCGAATCAAGGGAGAGGTAGGAGGTCATACCAGTTACGCAAGCGCTCCTGAATCTCTATCCATCTTTTGCATACAGTTCCCGTATCCATTGAGCATAGGAGGATAGTTCAGGTTGAGACTGAAACTCAAGCGTCGTCTCACGCATTGACCTGGCCACACAAAGAGACTTTCGCTGATGAACGACGAAAAACCCCGACCAGACTGAACTCTGATCGGGGTTGATTCATCATGTGGGTCACTTCAGCAATCCAGTTTCCTTGAAGGAAAAGTAGCGCTGGTGCCCCACGATGATGTGGTCACATAGCTCGATGCGGAGAAGTTCACCGGCGTCGCTCATGCGTCTTGTGACGGCATGGTCGGCGGGGCTCGGATCGGATTCTCCGCTCGGGTGGTTGTGCATGAGCACGATGGCATAGGCGGCGGCCATGATAGCAATGCGAAAGACTTCGCGCGGCTGGGCCATGGCTTCATTGAGCGCACCTTGAGACACCAAATAGTGTCCTTTGATGCGCAGCTTGGTATTGAGGATAAGCACGGCGACATACTCCACATCGGGGTTAAATTCCGGCGTGGTGGCGACGTGCTGTTGCCAATACTTCAGTGCCTTGGTTGGGCCATCCATCTTGATCATTGACTCAGGGGCGGGGCATTCCCGCAGACTGACCACCTTCCACTCCTTGGGCTCAGACTTTCGTCGTCGCGCCTTGGGCGGATCATTTGGCTTGAACAGTTCGAGTTGTTCCACTTCACTCTCCTTTGCCGTCCACCTGTTAGCGCAGGCTGCTTCTTGGGTGACACTCTCGCTCTTGAAGCGGGACGGCACTTTGCGTGGTGCGCGTCGCGAGAGGTTGGCCTGATGGCCAGTTCAGTATTCGGAGGGCAGAAGCACCGTGGTCGCTGAGCGATCAGCTTCCGTGATGATCCAGACCTTGATGCCTTTGGCGCTGTGATACGCCGAGAGAAGACGCGAGCCGTCGATCAATGATTGATCGTTGGCCTCTTTGTCTTCCTCATCAAGATCGCCCCAATCGCCGCGATGGTGTCGCGACAAGAAGGTCTGCATCTCCGCCGGTGTAAGCGCCTCAATAGCGCCAGGTGTTGAGTAGGTGCCGCCAAGTGCAAACTTGGGACCTCCAGGTTTGAGTTCGATCATGGGCCTGTGGGGTGAAGGGTTTTAATCCAGCAGAGCATGAAGCTCGTTCTCGGTGAGGTGATCTGGTTGTGCGCCTTCGTGCGGAAGTGGCACAACTCGAACAAACAAATGCCGCGCTAGACGAACAAGCGTCTTCTCACGCCCAGCACGTCCCGCGTCATCTTCGTCGAACATCAGGATGATGCCCGAGCGCGAGGCCGATGCCTCAATGAGCAGCGCTTCCTGTCGTGCGGAAAGGGAACTGCCCATGATGGAAACGACGCGATGGAAACCTTGCTGCCAAAGTTTGATCGCATCAAAGAACCCCTCCACGACGATCAACGGCAGCCCTTGTTCTTCGCAAATTGCGCGGTCGAGGTTAAACACCTCAGCGCTCTTCTTGAAGCCCGTGGGTAACTTGTATTTCGGACGTTCGTCAGGCGGTGTGCCCGGCCAGCGTCCAACATAGCCAACGAGTTCGCCATCTTTGTTGTTGATCGGAATGACGATGCGTCCCGACATGGTGCCTTTAGCACAGAAGCCGAGCCCGAACAATTCCACCGTCGCCTGCGTAAGTCCACGTTCGGCAAGGTAAGGATGGTCAGTCTTGAGGTTCTCCAGTTTGAAGGCGAGTGGGGCGTTGTCACCCGATTCCTCCAGCGGTTCATCCAAAGCCTTGGCTTCGGCAGCCGGTGAAGGCGTGCCGTTCACTTGTTGCGATGGGTGCTGACGACGTTGCAGTGGTTGCTGCTGCGGTGGTGGAGCCGAACGAGTCGGCGCACCTTCGCGACGCTGCGGAGCAGGCTCCGCTTTGCCAGCGAGACCAAGGTTGAACCATTGGTCGATCTTGAGCGCTGCCTCGTGAGCATCGCAGTTCTCCATCTTCGCGACGAAGTCGAGGTGATTGCCTCCGCACTTGCATTGGCTGTTGTGACAGAACCAGCAGTTCTTCGAAAGGGTCACTTTGAATACGTCCTGACTGGTGCCTTCATGAATCGGGCATGGGCCTTCGAGGCCATCCCCGTTGCGAGTGCTACGCATGTTGGCCGTGAAGCCGTAGTGCTCGAGCACCTGTTGAAACGACACAGCGGCTTTAATGGCCGCGAAGTCGATGAATGGTTTTGCCATGTGATGATAATGAGCTTGGTGTTTGCGGGATGTCTGCGTTGTGCAAACACCTCCACAGCTCATGGTATCAGGCGGCCTGAGTTGGCGGGAGTTGACCAACTCCCAACGGTATGGTGCGATGATGTTCATCCCCGCGCCGTGAAGAGTTGATGAGGTCAACACGACTGGTGCATGAATGAAGATCCGCATCGCAGATCACGCGAAACAGTCTTCGCCCTGTATCCATTTTTCCAACGGCTTCGCGGATATGATCAACGCGTTCCTTCTGATGGCAGGTGATCAACACACGGAATCGTTCTGCGCCGAGCCGAGTGCGATAGACCTGCATCGTCTGTGTTGCCTCGTAGGCCTTCAGTTTTCGCAATACACAGCTTTGTCGCAGATCACGTCTCTCGATGGGCATGGTGCCTCGGTCTGCTTCCAAGAAGTGGTGCGTGCGTTCGATGCGCCCGTCAGAATGCGTGACTTCGAGCACGAAGACTTTATCAGGCACGACGCCAACACGACGTTTGCCGGGCAGATCAACTGTCCAGCGAAAGGGTTCGCGGCTGTTCTCTCTGCCGCTGGGCTTGGGGAGTTCGTGAGGGTAGAGAAGCCGAATGTCGGCTCGCTCGCGGCAGTCGAGTTCGAGCCCTGCCATGAAGTCACTCACCATCAACGTGTGCTCGATGAACAGTCGGCCCACGCGCTTGGTGCGAGTCGTCCATTCCATGCGTTCGAATGGCATGTTGAGATCACGGCGGAGGCGTCCCGCACCACGAGAAGCGAGGCCATAGACCATGCTGCGTGATCCGCCTTCATGGTAGTGGTCAAGCTGCGCTCTTGGTCGGTCAAGGTAGCCGTGATGGAACAACAGATGCAGCCGTCGCAACACTTGTTGAGCACTCCCACCGACCAGTTTTACGATCCATTCGGAACGAATAAAGCGATGCTCTGCGACGAGCTGCATTATCTCCAGATCGCGCTTGGTGAATTGAAATGAACCAGCGGCATCGGGATCGCGAGTGAAGCGCGGGAGCCGCTGCTGCGTTGCTCTGCTTGAGTTCATGCGCTCCATTGTATCACGAACGAAGCCTCTCCGGTTGGGGAGAGGCTTCTGGGGTTCAGACGGTCACTGCGGTTTCGGCGATGGCTCCGCTTGAACGTTGTCGGTTCAAGATGAAGTCAGCGGCTTTGCTTGCTTGGGAGGCAGCATTGATGATCCAACGCTTGTGCTCTTTGGCGCGCAAGACTTCGAGCCAGCTTTGCAGGTAGGCGGCGGATTGCTCGTGAGTGTCACGAACAATGTCCACTTCCATGCAAAGGAAGGCGGCACCCATCTCGGCGACGAGTTCTTCTTGGGAATAGACTTTCCCTCCGAATCCGTCGTGCTTGATGAGGCTTTCGCGATTCAATCGGTCGGGATGACCCGTCGAATGAACCAGCTCGTGCAGCAGGGTTTGGTAATACGCCACAGCACTCTCGAAGCTGCCATACGCGGGCATCTGCACGGTGTCGGTGCTCAGCTTGTAGCTGGCAACCGAGCGTGCGCCTTCGTGGATCGAGGGACGATTCGGCATCGCTGCCACCAACTGCTCGGCGGCCTCAATGCGTTCATCCATGTTGCGAGCGTGAGTGCTCGAAACGGCGGGGAACTCAATGCCTTCGATCTGGCTGGCATTGAAGACGGTGTATTCGCGGAGATAGCTCCGCTTCGCCGTCTCGCCATCCTCGGTCGGCCCACGATCAGTGGCCTTCGGTTTGTATTGGCCCACCTTGACCACGACGGAGCCATGCTCGCCTTTGCGAACGTGTCCACCGCGCTCCAGCGCTTGCCGGAAGGTCAACCAATACGGTGAGGCTTGCTGGCGGAGTCCGAGCAACAGCACGTTGATGCCATTGTAGGGTTTGCCGGTGTTGAAGTTGCGCGGGATGCCAACCTCTCGTTGCCAAGGGCAACGCCACGGCACGGTGCCGCGTTCGAGGTGTTCGATGATGATGTCGGTGACGGTCTGATAAGGATCTTTGAACTTTGCAGAGGTGCTCATTGGGGCGGTGTTACTGATGGTCAGATGAAGCCCACCTCGTTTTGAGGCAGGATTCAGCCTGACCACCGCGCGCCCTCGGAAACCAGATGCTCCATCGTCAGCATACCAAACCGAGGCATGATTTGGCAACATAGCGCACTCAGTGCGCCTCCATGAGCCACCGCTCCAACTTCTCCTCCACGACCGCCCGCTTCGTCGCAAACCTCTCCCGGCTCCGCGCGATGAGCCTCTCGCGACGGCCTTGGTTCGTCTCAATGGGAGCCATCAAACGGGCGCGTTGGAAGTGCATCGCGCCATCGTTTGACTGGCTTCGGATCAGGGTCTCATAGCGCGGGAGATCGACGAACTGTCTTGCGTGGAACTCCTGGCCGAACTCGCCGTGCAGGTGCTCGGCATCGGTGAAGCCGACTCGGAAGGCGATCAGGGTGCCGACGTTGCCGAAGACGGCATCGCGCACGGTGGGCGTGAGCTGGGTGATGTATTGATGACTCAGCGTGAGATTGAGCCGATACTTGCGGGCTTCGGCGAGGATGCTGGTGAAGGACTCGGTGGCGAAGTTTTGGAACTCATCAACGAAGAGGTAGAAGTCTCGTCGCTCGGACTCGGGCTGTCGGCTGCGCGCCATGGCGGCGAGCTGGAACTGCGTGACGAGCAGGGAGCCGAGCAGGTTCGCTTTGTCGTGACCGATCTGTCCTTTGGCGAGGTTGGCGATGAAGATGCGACCGTGATCCATCACGAAGGGGATGCTCACCTTGCTGCGCACCTGGCCCACGATGTTGCGGATGATGGGGGAGAGGAGGAGCTGGCCCACCTTGTTCTGAATCGGCGCGATGGCCTCGCGTTTGAACCGCTCGTCGTAGCTCTCGAACTCATTAACCCAGTAGTCCTTCAAGAACGGATCGCGCACTTGGCGCACAACCCAATGGCGATAGGCGTCGTCGGTGAGCATCCGATTCACGCCGAGCAGGGAAGTGTTCGGGCAATGCGCGAGCGCGGCCACGGCGTTGTGCAGGATGAACTCCAATCGCGGCCCCCAAGAGTCGTGCCAGATGTTCTTGAGCGCACCGACGATGCCGGACGCGATGAGATGCCGGTCGTCGTCGTGCGTCTGCGCGAACAAGTTCAGGCCAATGGGGAAGTCGGCATCACCGGTATGAAAATACACCGTCTGCTCGGCACGCGATGGCGGGATGTGATCGAGCAATTCCTCCGCGAGATCGCCGTGCGGATCGATCAAACCAACGCCATGCCCTTGCAGGATGAGCTGGAGGATCAGGTTGCGCAAGAGGGTTGTCTTGCCCGAACCGGTCTTGCCGATGACGTAGGTGTGAAATCGAGCATCGGCCACATCAAACCCAAACGGCACCTCGCCGCCCCAGACTTCGCGTTTGCCGATGTAAAGGTGTTGATCGTTCATGCTGCTCAAGCCAGCCGCCGCTCCATGATTGATGAGCCAGACGAACGCACCCGTCGTGTAGTTGATGCGAGTCTGGCAAGACACTGAGCAAACGCTTCTTGGGCGAGCCCTGTGGGTAATCAGCGACTGGCTTCGGCGGCTGAACCGTAGTGAGAGTATAACACGAGTCGTAACAACTCGTGGCGGGCGCGTCGTCCGCAGCCGTCGTGGCATCGTGACCCAGTCGTCCCCCCACGTGTGAGGGCGAGGGCTGTCCGCGATAGCGGCAGCGCGCAGCGGCCGACTTCACGCGTTTGGGTCATTGGCCGAGGGCGGGTAGCCCGGTTCTGGCCATGACCTTTATCCGCAGGTCGATCAAGTCCTTGTCGCCTGAGGAAAACGCGTGAAGTCGGGCGCTCAGCCCGAACACGTGGGGGCACCCGTGGCAAGGCCTGGCGGCGAATCGTCGCTCAGTGAAGCCTTGAAACCGTTATTTGCGCGCTAGCGCTCCGCCGCGATTTTTCGCGTGCCCCTACATACCATGTAAATAGGGGTAAAGGGAGGGGTGCAACCGTGTCGCGAAATATCTGTTTCGCGACTCAAGGACAGAACTACAACTCAAACGCTGGTTCGCTTGTCCTTGAGCGAAGTTCGGTCGCCCGTAGTTGGTGCGTGTGTCCTTGATGATGTGGTCCGAAGATTTGCCAATCATCACAACAGTTCAGGCAAAGCAAAAGAGCTGCTTCGCAGCAGCTCTTTGACGGTCGTCGTCTTGACGGAGTTTGTGATGTGTGGTGTTACTCGGGGAACTGGATGCGTGCAATGTCGCGCGCTGAGTGCAAGACTCTGAGCACAAGAATGCCTTCGTCAGTAACTCGAAAGTAGAAGCAGTATTTGCCGAATGGGTAGCTCTTACACCCGTCGGCAAGCTCGGATCTTGGTCGGCCCAAGCCAGTGTGATGCGCGAGGTGGTCAAACTTGAGCGTGAACCGCTCGATCAAGCGATCCGCCTGAAATTGACTGTCCTGCGCGACATAGTCCCATATGTCCTGGAGATCGAGACGAGCGGCGAATGTTAGATCAACCTGGGCCATGGACTATGCGCTTTGGCGTGAGGCGAACGCTGCGTGACGCTCTGCCAGGAAATCCTTAACATCGAAGTTGCGGATGACCTCGCCGCGTTCGGCCTGGTCGACAGCGATCTGGATGTCCGCACGGAGCGCAGCAAGCTTGGCTTCATCCGCTTCGCTGAGTCGCTCTTCGACCTGATCCTTGTAGATCGAAAGCACATTGATGAAGAACTCATCAGTGTTGTGATACTCACCAGCTTGAACTGACTTGTTCACGAACTGGCTGAGTTCATCTGGCAGTTGGATGGCTACTTGGGTCATGATGGTATGATTGTATCAAATGGAGTGGGATTGTCGAGGGCCTTGAATCACCGCAATGAGTCGTCTTCCCTCACCTGCTGGGTGAGGCGGCGGAGTGCGGCGAGCATGGCTTCCCTAGCACCGGTCTCTCGTTTGGCTCGGATGGTGGCCGAGCAATTCCCTTCCCTCTGCTGGAGCTGGATCATCGTGGCTGGGCGGGCGGACTTGGGTGAACTGGAGTTCCCTTCTTTGGCCCGGTGCGCCTCGACTCGGGCGCGGATGCTGCGGGTGCTTTCCCCTGCTACGGCGGCGGCTACGAGTTCCTCCTGGAGCTTCGTGTCATCGACCATAGCGATGCGTTGTGTCATTTCATAGCCGACGCCTGGGGTGTTGCGCAGCTCTTCCTGGAGACGGGCTGGCAGTTCGAGGACGCGGAGCATGGAACTCATCCATTGCTCGCTCTTCCCTACTTGGCGGGCGAGTTCTCGCTGAGTAGTGACGGCTCCGGTGTCGAGGAGGTGTCGCAAGGTCTCCGCGAGTTCGACTGCGCCGATGTTCTCCCTTTGGATGTTCGAGATGAGACTCTTGAAGCGGCGGGTGATGTCGTCGTCGGGTTCACGCACAAGGACTTCGAGGTCGGTGAGGCCGACTGCCTTTGCGGCTCGGTAACGGCGGTGGCCGGTGAGGATGCGGTAGTGCTCGCCTTCCTGGGTGACAGTGATGGGTTCGATGATGCCATGCTTGCGCACGGATTCGATCATGTCGTCCATGTTGCGGAAGGTCTTGCGTTCGTTGTTGGGGTCTTCTTGGAGGCGGTCAATGCTGACGATGAAGCGGCCTCGCTTCGGTAGTCCGCCGGTGAGTCCGGCCTTAACGAGATCGAGTCGGCTTTTGCCATCGGGTAGTTTGGTCATGCTGCTTGGGCGGTGACTTCATCGGGGTGAGCCGCGATGATTTGCGGCTCTTGCGATGCTGTCTCCGTGTGGGCCTGTGGCCCGTTAGTGAATAAGTCGCGCACTTCTTCGACAAGTGCGGCCATGTCCTGCGCTCCTTTTGAGAGGGGGCGGTAGTGGAAGATGCTGCCTCCATTCTCATCCACCTGCGCCATCCATCCGCAGGAGCGAATCTCACTGCGTGCGGGGGCGATGCCGTCGTCCGCAAGCAACGTGAGCACACGCTTCCGTAGGCCCGGCAGTCGCGTGAGATTGCTCAAGACGTGCAACATGCGGAAGTCGGCACTGGGGCGGAGTTTGACGAGGAGCTTGTAAATGCTGGCATAGCTGCGGACGGCCTTGGTGCTCTCGAATGGGACGATGAAGGCGTCTGCGGGAAAGATGGCGTTCTCCATGATCGGCGAGATTTGGTTCGGTGAATCAATGACGATGAAGTCAAAGCGATCCGCGATGTGTTCCTCGGCAAGCAATTGCGTGAGCATGGAGGGATAGCCTTCGGTCTGGCTGATCTCTCTGCCAAGGTCTTCGAGTCCATCGGCGCTGGCGACGAATGAAAGGTTCTTGAAGCCTGTGGGCTGGATCACCTCGCTCAAACTTTGCTGTCGGGTGAGTGCTGAGACGAGGGTGCCGTCGGCTGTGAGTCCATCCCCTGCGGCAAGCCACTGGGTGACCTGTGCCTGCGGGTCTAGGTCCATGAGCAAGACGCGATGCCCGTGACGAGCGAGTCCGCTAGCGACGTTCATGGCAATGGTGCTCTTGCCACAGCCGCCTTTGGCATTGATGACGGTGATGATGTTCATGTGCGTGGTTTAAAGGGTTCGTTGTTAATGGTCGCGTCCCACTGCCAGAAGTCAGGCAATGAGAAGTGGCTGCGAAGGTCAGCGAGTCGCGTGTTCTCTTGGTCGAAGACGGCGAGCATGGACTTGCTCCATGAGGCGTTGGCATCGGTGAGTCGCTTTCGTGATGCCTCCCGCTTCGCCTCGAACTCAAAGAACTCGCTCGCGTTCGTCTGGCGCAGTTCGGTCTCGCGATGCTTCAGCCATTGCTGATACACTGGCAGGTATTGCGCATAGTGGGATGATTTCGCGTGCTCAAGCTTGCGCTCGGACTCGGCGCGGACTCTTGTCTGCAAGCTCGCGAGCATAGCATCGCCACACTGGCGAATCGCCAAGGCCAAGGATGGAATTGGCGAGCGTTGATCGAGAGCACGCGATGCGAGTTCTCTTCCCCATGCCGCGATGTCGTTTGCGGGAGTGATTTGAGTCAGACGCGCAACGAAGGAAGCCGCAAGCTCGGCATCCAGAGTGGATGGCTCTGCTACGGGCTCGCCTTTGTTTCCTCCGAAGGCGGCGAAGAAGTGACGCGCAAACTCTCGACCTCGCTCGTCGGCAACTTCGGTCGCCCGAAGTTTTGCTGGCTCAGGCCACTTCCCTTCGATGGCCCGGCGCAACATGCCGAGCTTGCTGCGCGCTGGGGCTCGCTGCGAGAGCCACGCAATCTGGCTTTCGATCTCCTGGAGGCTGTGCTGCGTCGCCAGTTGATTCGCGATGCTGTTGTCGAAGCCGACTTCGACGAGCTTCGTGAAGGCTTCAGTGAATGAGGACGGCTGCGGCTGTTTAACAGTTTCGTTTTCTTGTTTCGTTTTAATACTGGTCCGGTTTTCCGACCGATCCGCTGGTGCGGAAATCTGACCGATGATGGTTCGATTTTCCGACTGATCGGCTGGTGCGAATTTCTGACCGATGGGATAATCGCACCAACGAATGGCGTAGGTAGCCCGGCGACGTTCAGCAGCGTCTGGACTGAAGACGCCGTCCTCAATGCGCACGATGTAGTTCTTCTCCAACGCGATGCGCAGTGCTTTGGCGAGATCAGAGCGACTGCCGAAGCGCGCATAGTTTTCGATCTGCTGGTAGGAGATGGCAATCTGTTGACGGCGGCGTCCGTGACGTGCCTGAAAGCCAATCGAATGACGAATGATGGAGCCCACAACCTTGATCACGGACAGCGGCTCGTTGGGGATGACAACATCGAAGAACTCGTTCGGGATGTCGGTTCGATTGCCTTCGCCTTCAAAGAAGCCAGTGAAGGCTTCGCGGCGAGTGGTGTAGTCGGCGGCAGACCATCGAAGCTGATAGGTCGCGGTTTGTCCTGCATCGTGTGCGAGCTTGGGACGGCCTTCGGTGACACACTCGATGATCTTGCCTGCGACCGCATCGTCGAGCGCATGGCGGATCATGTCGCGGCTGACGCCCGCACGACGCTCAAGATCGGAGTAAGTAGATGAAATTTGCTCCTCCTGCGGATTGCCGTTGGCATCGCACCAGCCAAGCGTTCGTCGCAGTAAGTAGCCGACGATGCGCACGACTCCGCGTGAAAAGTTCGGGATGACAACATCGAAGAACTGATTCGGAGTAAAGGTGGTGTTAGAGGTCGGGGCTTTGAAACCTGGGAACGTCGAAGATGATGTCCGCTCGACGAGAGCGGTTGTGAGTTTGGGTTGCTTTTCCGTGCCCGTGACGAGCATGGCTTAGAGCTGGATCACCGGCGGCGTATTCTTTGCAGCTTCGACCCGATGCTGCTCTGCCAAGTGATGCGCATACCAACGCAAGATTGCGTTGATGATGTAGCTGCGTGTGCGCTGCTGCTCGCGCGCGATCTGATCGACAAAGGCAAGCACATCGCTCTCGAACTTCACGCCTGCTGATTTGCGAATGATTCTTTCCATGCCCTCATCTTACCATGAACGTGACCAAGCGTGTCACGTCGCCCTGTGGACAACTCCGTGAGTTCTTTTCCGCACCAGTGACTCTGTGCAGCGCTGCGTTGGAATGAACGAGTGGTCACTGTGGGCCAGCGGTGGAGTGACGAACGAGTTCGTTTCGATGCTGCGCTGTATCTCAGGCGGTGGAATCGCATGGCTTTCATCGAGAGCGCAGCGGCGTGAGAGCGGGGCGATTCGGGGTGGGCTGTGACAATCGAACTTCGGTCGCCCGAAGTTTTCAAGGAGTCGACGGAGGCACGAGAGAGCCTGGCTCCATGCGTTGCATGGAAGAAGCCGGGCGTGCGTGCCTGGGGCGACTGGATGACGGACTGATCAGCGTTCCATCGTCAGCGGCGAAGCGATGCGCTGGATGGCTAGGTGGTGGCAAAGCGTCTATCGCTCAAGAAGCTTTCCCACTTAACGGATGAAGTCACTTCTTGGGCTTACCTTTGACCAGCTTCAATCTGCCACCCTCGATCTCCAAATCATTCCCAACAAGGTGATAAGTAAATGTCGAGCCAACAATCCGTGCAGCATCTTTCTCAAACTCTGTATTCCATGTGCCTGAACTTGCGTCCTTGTCCTGAACCCAGCCTTGCCTTCCAAAATAGGCGGTGAACTGTTCGGCACCAGTGAACTGAAGCGACCCTTCCATCTCCGCCGTTTGCATTGAAATTACGCCATCAGGGTGTCGAGCTTTCACTACTTCAGGAGTCTGTGCATTCACCAACTCACGGTAGGTTCTGTGGATCATCGTGTGTCCAGGAGTCCAGCCGACAGCTTCATGAATCTCGTATGTCTTGCCGTTGACGTTCTGCGTGTTCACAGCCGCCCACACTGGTCCCGGCAGTCTGATGTTTACTGCTGGCGGGCCGGATTGTTTCGGCGCAGCCTTGGGCGTTGCACTGCCGTGTTTGAGGTCGTGAACTTTGGCTTTGTGCGAAGTGATCAGATAGCCCGCCTTGAACGGACGAATCTCAATCGTGATGTCAACCAAACCGGATTGCCAGTCGCCCTTGTCGTTCTCGTTGCGAAACTCAACGGTATAGCTGGCATTCCATGCGTCACCGTTCTGTCGAAGCGTGATCGCTCCCTGAATAGATTCATTCCCACGCGGCCAATTTTGGCGATGCGTGATCTCGTCTTTGGCAATCACGTCTTTGAGCACTCTGCCTTTGTCGAGGAAGTCCACGATGTCAGCATAATCGGCCATCACTCCGTCGATATTGCCTGCTGAGGCATTGACGTGATGACGCTGAACAAATCTCTTCACAGCCTCCTCAACCTCATTGATCACTGGCTTGGATGGAGGAGGCGGCAACGGCGATGGCTCCGCCACTTTCGGTGGTGGCTGCTGCTTGGGAGCAAAAGTCCGGGCACGAGGAACAACAACGAAGGAGTCGGCTATCCAATCTGCTGCAAGGGTTTGCGGTGTTTCAAGAATCGTCTCGGTCTCTTTGGCAGGCTGGTCGGACAGTTTGCCGACGAGTTTCCACCAGCCATCGGATTCAGCGGGTCTCCATTTCAAAATGCGACCCGCTTCCCAAGTGTGCAGCGTCGCGATCACATCTTCCGCCTCGATTGGCTGCACTCGTTGTGTGATCGCAAAGTTTGCCCTTCCAGCCGTCCATTCTTGGAGACGAAGCGTGGCCTTCACATGATCATAGTCAGGCCCAACGGTCTTCCCTGTGAGCGGGTTGATCAGAGGGGAATAGACGAATGCGCAGACGAGATTCTTGGTGATCTGTTCTTTGGTAGTGTCTTCGGTGACGCCCTCTTTAACCAAGGGCATCTCTGCTTCGAGACTCCATTGAGGTGGCGACTGCAATCGCATGTAGGCCACCTGAGCTTGATCGTTGCTGATGAGAATCAGTTTGGAAGCATCAGGAGCACAGAAGCACTTCATCCCTTGATCGACTGTTAGACTGGTCAAGGCATGGGTAATTTTGCTCTTATCATCGGAAAACGCCCAGCGCTGAGTATACCCATATCGCCAACTTCCGTCCGGCTGACGACGTGGTGGCGGCTGATTCTGCACAATCAAATCAGCAACTCCGAAAGTCCATCGACTGAACATTGGCAGTCCATCCTTTGACCCGTCTGCCGCCCATCGCTTCTTGTTGGCGTCATCGGCTTGCGCGAGAAATGCCGAATCCTTGATCGGTTTGAGCAACAACTTGTCGAGATCAAGAAACAGAGGCTCTTCGTCAGAGGGGAAGAAGGCAATCTCTTTGGCCGACCACCACGCATAGTCCCCTGATGGAATGTCGCCGTTTTTCGGGCGCGGCAATTCAATGCTGGAGGTGCTCTCTGGATCGAGTATCCAAATGCGGCTTTCTTTCCCGTCTCCAGATACGCACGCCAGACGCTTGAAGTCAGGAGACCACGCCAGCTTGCGTTCTGGGAAAAAGGCCACCGGAATGGAGGCAACGTTCTTGAACCAATCCAAGTCAAAGAAGGAGATCATTGGTGATCGCTTGCTCGTGTCACAGAACGCGAACACAGAGAAGTCTGGCTTCACCGCCATCGGCATGTGGGATTTGACACCCGAGATCGTCTTCACGGTGTCCACAGTCACTTGACCAAACTTGGCAGATGCGAAGTCCGGCGATGCTACAAAGTGAAAAGGAGCCGGTGGTGGCGGCGGCGGTGGTGGAACAATCACGGGTGGGGGCGGATCGATCTTTAATGGACGCCCAAGATGAAAAACGGGTGAACCAAAGGTGATCAGGCCAGCCGCAGTGATCGCTATCGAAGCCCAACGCTGCCATGTCAGCATGGTGGTTTCGGTTATCGGCCCTTTCGGTATCCGTCGTGCCGAAATCAGTGCGCCCAACGCGCCTCCAAAAAATCCAAATAGTCCTCCGGGCAGAAGACCGGCAAGCGCCACGAGCAACGTCATCCACGAACGCCAACGCATCGCGATGTCCCCAGCGGTAGTCTCGGCATTCCAAACATCGAAGACCGCCTTTAAGACAATCACCGAGCCGCCGAACCAAGCCGCACGGAACCCTGCGCGAAGTCCAAGTCTGGCCCCGATGCCAATAGCCAGAGGCCGAGATTGAAGATCGCTCGGACGGCTACTAGCCGTCGTCAGTCCCGCGATGGCAGCGACCATTGACAGGAGAACAATCTCAGCGGCTCGTTGAGCCTGTTGATTCTGGAACTGCCCAGGGATGCCCCCCAGCAAAACAAGTAAAAGCAGGCCGACCGCCACACCAATAGCGTCCGCCCGCATCTTCGCGGTATCGGTCAATTTCAGTCCCGAGTTCACTGCCATGACGAATTGTTTAGACCATCCTGCGCAAAATCTCAAGGTGCTCGTGGAGCATCCTACAAAGAGACATCTCCACCCTCCTTCGTGAACCTCTATCGAGATCAAGGACTTAGCGGTGCGTATTGTGAAAGACAAGGATCGCAGTCAACCTGAGAGCGCGATGCGCCGAAACGGCTCAGAGTCAGCCTGGTTGCCCGCCGCAAACTTGAGGTTCAATCCTGAGCGGAAAAATGCACAAACTAGCCGCGCTAGGAACTCGGTCCCCGCCTGGGATTGCTTCTTCGGCCCTGCTCCACGAATAAAAACACCCCAACAAAAGACTTTTGAAATTCTATGTGTTGACTGACGAAGTCCCCTGATCAGGATCAAAGCCGAGGTAACCCACGAGCAACGCCCTATTCTCCCGAGAGGGCGGCCCTTTGTGCATCTCCCAAAACTTGATAGAACCGTGAGCGATCCCCAGTTTTTGGCCCAACTCCTTCATTGTTAGATTCTCCTTGAGCCGTTTTGCTCGCACATGGTCAGCTATGCAAACAGGTTCCAAATGCCGGTCTGATCGCAGCCACCAGCGCCTCGAATATCGCTTCAAAGACACGCTCAACCGCCGCTGATGAAAAGCCAACAAACGCATCTGGCTTGAAGAAGGGGCAAGGAACACAACCATGAAAAGCAGTCTGGACGGCTGGCTTGCCAGAGATTAGCCGAACAGGGTTCACAGGAAGGATTCATGACAAGATGAAAAGACTTCAAGCCCAGGTGATGACGTCTTCGACTGGCTTGCGCACGCTCATCGGTGTCGCGCTGCCTTCCTTCGGCCAGCCAAGATACAGCAGGCCCACGGCCACGTCTTCCTCGCGCACGCCGAGCCAGTGCTTGAAGGCGGCGCTCTCCAGCAGCGGTGGTGAACTCCAGAACGAACCCAAGCCGATGGCGGTGGCGCTGAGCATGGCATTTTGCAGGGCGCAGGCGACGGCTTCGATCTCTTCCAGCGCGGGAATCTTGCCGCCCGCGGTGCGCTGCATCCAGCACGCAATGACGGTGGGCGCTTGCAGCGGGCTCTCGCCCATCTTGACGAACTTGTCCTCGCGGAACTCGTGGGCGGGTGTGACCTCGCGGTAAAGGCGCTGCAAGTTCTCCGCCAGTGAGAGACGCGCGGCTCCTTCGTAAACACGGAAGCGCCAGGGTTCGGTCAGGCCGTGCGTGGGTGCCCAGGTGGCGTTCTCCAGCAGGGTCATGAGCACGGCGCGGTCAATCGGACGCGCCGCGTCCATCGCTGCAGGTTTGAGGCTGCGGCGCTGGCGGATCAGGGCGCTGAGGTCGTCCAAAGTCATGCCGCGCATAAAAGCAGCCGTTGAAGAACTTGAAACTTGGAACTTGAAACTTCTGCCCTATTCTCGCGGCTCAACCCAAACCTAACTCTCTCTTCACCATGGCCCTCTCCGTTGGTTCCCAAGCCCCCGCCTTTACTCTGAAGTCCAAGACCGCTGACGGTCTTGTTGACGTGTCCCTGCCTGCTGGCAAGAACACCGTGCTGCTGTTCTTCCCGCTCGCTTTCACTGGCGTGTGCACGCAGGAGCTGTGCGACATCACCGCTGGCCTCAGTAGCTACAGCGACCTGAATGCTGAAGTCATCGGCATCAGCGTGGACAGCCCGTTTGCCCAAGAAGCCTGGGCGCAGAAAGAAAAGATCGGCATCACCCTGGTGAGCGACCTGAACAAGGAAACGACCAAGGCCTATGATGTGCTCTTCCCTGGCCTTGCTGGCATTGGCGACACCTCCGCCCGCGCGGCTTTCGTCATCGACAGCAAGGGCGTCATCCAATACGCCGAAGCCACCCCCACGCCAAAGGACCTGCCGAACTTCGAGGCCGTGAAGGCCACGCTGGCCAAGCTGGGCTAAATCTTCTGTCATCGGTTTCACGGCAGCCTCGCAAGGGGCTGCCGTTTTTTGTGCAGGACACCGGAAAAGGCTTTGCGAGGCGCGGTGGTCTGCTTGGCGTGCAGGGTTCGGAATTTATCATAAATCCTACGAAACGGCTTGCTAAGAAAGGGGCGGAAAAGGTATGGGATGCGGAGCCTGAAGCTCCTTGGTCGGTGGTCGCGGGCCAGTCTTTACCTCTAGTTTGCCATGAGACGCCCCTTCACATCGCGAGAATGGATCTGTGCCGGAAGCTTGCTGCTTGCCCTGGTCGCGGGCGTGCTTGGGCTTCGCTGGAGCGACAGCGCTTCGGAGAACGCCAGCCCAAGGACTGCCGAGAAACGTCTTCAAACGGCGGGAGGTGGACTGGCTGCCATGGCAAACCAGGGCTCCTCGCGCGGCAAGATTGCCGCTGATCCGGCGCGTTGCGTGTTTCCGGTGCCGCAGTGGGCCAAGCCGGTGCTGCCCGTGCGGTCCGCACCGCTGAGCCTGGCCCAGAGCCGTGTCGAAGCCTCGGCCATGCTGGCCCCACAGACCTTGAAGCCGCTCTCGGAACTGAAGGCTGGGCAGCGCGTCTTGCTGCCGCTTGCGGAGGGCGAGGTAGCGGAGGCCGTGGTGAAACTGGCGGTGCCGGATGACGCCGGCTGGGTGCGCGTGGGCGGGGCGTTTGTGGGCGGCGGGCAAGGCGAATTCGCGCTCGCGCAGAAGATCGATGAGCCGCTGAAATGGGCGGGCCACATCTACCATCATGCCCGGCAGGTGGGCTACGAGCTGATCAGCACCGCGAGCGGGCTGCAGCTCAATCGCAAACCGCTGGACAGCATGTTGTGCCAGGGCATGCCCCGGCCGCCAGGACCGCCTCCGGCACGGGCACCCGCTGCGGCGTCCGCGTCTGTCGGCGTTCTGGCAGCACCGCCAGCGCTGGATTCCAAACCCGGAGCGGTAGGGGTGCTGTATCTGGACTTCGACGGTGAGGTGGTCACGGACCCGCACTGGTATTCCGGCGGCACCATTGTGGCGCAGCCAGCGCTGATGGGCGGCTCGCCCATCACCAACGCGCAGATCACGGAGGTCTGGCAGCGCGTGGCGGAGGATTTCAAGCCGTTCGATGTCACCGTGACCACGATGCGCTCGCGCTATGACAGCGCGCCGGTGGGCGCACGGGCGCTGTGCATCATCACCCCCACCGATTCGTGGTTTTATGCAAGTGTCGGGGGCGTGGCTTACCTGCGTTCTTACCGGGGACCGGACGCTGGCTATTCCAGCACGATTCCTTGCTGGGTCTTCAACAACTCGGACCCGTCGGTCATGGCGCTGACCTGCTCTCATGAGCTGGGGCACATGGTGGATCTGCTGCACGATGGCACCACGACGTTGTCTTACTACGGCGGTCACGATTACGGGCTGACGAGCTGGGGGCCGATCATGGGCGCGCCCTGGTATCGTGATGTCACGCAATGGAGCATTGGGGATTACACCAGCGCGGACAATCAGGAGGACGATTTTGCGATCGTCTCTAGCGTGATTGCCGAACCCTTTGGCGGGACGGGATATGCCAGCGACGAGGCGGGAGGCAGCATCGCCACAGCGACGGAACTGGAGGTCGTGGGCACGGTGAACCGGACCGGCATCATTAGCAGCCAGAGCGACGCGGACTACTACCTGCTTAGAACTGCGGGCGGGGCGTTGAACATTACCGTCCAGCCAGCGGCGGTGGACCCGAATTTGGATGTGGAACTCACGCTTTACACCGAGGCGGGAAGCCTCGTGGCCACGTCGCCTGTGCAGGCCTTGTCGCTCGCGGCCAATGTGACGGCCACGCTTGCCTCGGGGACTTACTGTGTCGCGGTCAGGGGCAAAGGGCGGGCAGCGAACAGCGCGGCGGTGCCTCCGGTGAAAGGCTACAGCCGCTACGGCAGTGCCGGTCCATACACCCTGACCGGCAGCTACGTGCCGCTGCCGACGCTGCCCCTGTTCACCCAGCAGCCGGTGGCCCTGACCACGGTCAATCAGGGCACCAAGGTCACCCTCAATGTGAAGACCCTGAGCCATACCAAGGTGACGTATCAGTGGCGCAAGGATGGAGCCGACATGCCAGGAAAAACGGCGGCCTCGCTGGTGCTGGCTAGCGCCCAGGCCACCGATGCCGCCACCTACACCGTGCTGGCGAAAAACGCGGCAGGCGAAGAACTGAGTGACCCGGCGGTTGTGCAGGTGCATTACAAGCCCGTCTTCACGGTGCAACCCTTGCCCGCCAAAAGCACTGTCGCCACCGGCACGAATGTCACCTTCACCGTGAATGCGCATGGCACGGCTCCTCTCAGCTGGCAGTGGAAGAAAAGTGGCGTGATCCTGTCTGGCGAGACGGACAGCACGCTTCAGCTCGCCAGCGTGGACTGGTTTGATGCGGGCAGCTACACGGCCGTCGCCACGAATCCGCGAGGCTACACCACCAGCGCCGCCGCCGTGCTGACCGTGACATCAGCGCCGCTGTTCACGTCCCAGCCGCCAGCGTTGAAGCCCGTGCCCAGTGGTGGCACCGCCAGCGTGGCGATCACGGTGGTGGGAACAGCCCCGATCTCCTACCAGTGGTTCAAGGGCGTGGACCCCGTGCCTGGGGCGACCAAGCCGTCTCTCGGATGGAGCAAGCCGGCCGCCTCTGTCGAGGGAACCTATTTCCTGCGGGCGACCAATCCACATGGAGTCACGGACAGCCAGCCCATGGTGGTGGACATCCAGGACAGGCCGGTGATCACGCTGCATCCCCAGGCGGCCACCACCCTGAATGCGGACGACACGCTCACCCTGCAATGCGCCGCCACGGGCACCGATACCCTTGTTTATCAGTGGCAGTTGAATGGCATCAATGTGGTCGGCGCGAACGCGGCCACGCTGTCGATCACGCCGGTCAGCTGGCTGCATCGCGGCACTTATCGTTGCGTGATTAGCAACGCCGTTGGGTCGGCGATCACCAGGAACGCCGTGGTGACCGTGGTGTCACCGCCGGTCATCCTCACACCGCCGGCGAACACCAAGATCGCGAATGGCGGCACCGGGGTGCTGCGGGTGGTGGCCGGGGGCACGCCGACCCTGAAGTATCAATGGATTAAGGATGGAAACGACATCCCCAGTGCCACCGGCAGCAGCCTGACGCTGGCCAAGGCCACGGCAACGAGCACGCCAGGCTCCTACGCCGTTCGGGTTAGCAGCGCCTTGCTACCGGCCGGGGTCACCAGCACGGCGGCCACCGTGACGGTCGAAGACGCCCCGCGCATCACCTTGCAACCGGTGGCTGTGTATGCGCCGGTGAATGGCTCGGCCACCTTCACCGTGGCCGCCTCCGGCAGCCCCACGTTGACCTACCAATGGCAGCGCAACAACGTGAACATTCCCGCAGCCAACAGCGACACCCTGACCCTGACCAATGTTCAGCTCACGCAGTCGGCAAGCTTCCGGGTGATCGTCAGCAATGACGTGGGCAAGGCGACCAGCACCACCGTGAAACTGACGGTGCAAACGCCGCCCACCATCACCCGCCAGCCCGTCAGCCAGACATTCTATGCCTACGACAACGTGACCTTCACCGCCGCCGCGACCGGCAGCGCGACCCTG
>Ga0164295_10000976_pt1 | contig 23731 bp, 22 predicted proteins | sample GEODES006metaG_FD_111798 | JGI IMG/M metagenome (GOLD analysis project Ga0164295, IMG submission 111798) | Oligotrophic lake water microbial communities from Sparkling Lake, Wisconsin, USA - GEODES006 metaG | ecosystem: Environmental > Aquatic > Freshwater > Lake | place: USA: Sparkling Lake... | reverse complement strand
CCGGGCTGGGCGGCGCGATCTTCGAAGCGACGGCGGTGCTGCCGGAAGGCCGCATCACGCCGGGGTGCCTTGGCATCTGGAGCGATGATCATCTGCCCGGCCTAAGCGCCCTGACCGCGCTGTACCGGGATCAAGGCGTGCCGGCCGGCATCCAGCTCGCCCATGCCGGGCGCAAGGCGGCCGCTGCCACGCCGTTCGATGGCGCGCGGCCGCTGCCGGCCGATCATCCCGATTGGTGGGCCAGCGTCGCCCCCAGCGCGATACAATTTGGTGAGGGCTGGCAGGTGCCGAAGGCACTGGACGCTGCCGGCATCGACGCGGTGATCGCCGCCTTCGTCGCCGCCGCCCGCCGCGCCGTCGCGGCCGGCTTCGATTTCATCGAACTGCATGGCGCCCACGGTTATCTTGCCGGCAGCTTCCTCTCTCCGCTCAGCAACCAGCGCGACGACGCCTTCGGCCGGGATCGCGGCCTGTTTGCCGAACTGCTGGCCCGCGCGGTGCGCGCCGCCATTCCCGAAACCATGCCGTTGTTCTGGCGTACGTCGGCGGTCGATACCGGCGTGACCATCGACGACACGGTGGCACTGGCCCTGCGTCTCCACGCGGTGGGCGTCGATGTGGTCGATTGCTCGTCGGGCGGCACCAGCGGGCCATCGGGCGTCACCGGCAGCCCGCCGGCGCCCGGTTACATGGTGCCTTTGGCTGCCGCGGTGAAAGCCGCCGGCGTGCCGAGCATGGCCGTGGGGCTGATCATGGACGGCTTGGTTGCCAATGGCGCGATCGCCGATGACGCGGCCGATCTGGTGGCTGTGGGCCGCGAGCTGCTGGCCGATTCGGGCTTCGTGCTGCGCTGCGCGCGCGCGCTTGGCCTGGCGCTGCCGTATCATGTGCTGCCGCTGGGCCTGCATTTCTATCTGGAGCGCCGCAAGTACGAGGGGATGAGGCCATGAAGACATTGTTTGCCGCGCTGCTGCTGGCGGTTGCCGCGCCCGCCATTGCGCAAGATTACCAGCGCCCCGGTGTGCCGCCCCTGCGGGATCGCGTTGCCACACACGATCGCCTGGTCAAGGCGCGGCTCGATCGTGTGGTGCCGCGCATCATGCGCGAGGTCGGTGTGGACATGTGGATCCTCGTCGCCCGCGAGTATAATGAAGACCCGGTGGTCAAGGCCATGCTGCCCGCCACCTGGGCCTCGGCGCGGCGGCGCATGGTGCTGATCTTCTTCGACAACGGCACCAGCGTCGAGCGTTTCGCCATCGCCCGCTATCCGGTCGGTGATCTGTTCCCATCGGCCTGGAACCCGGAGGCGCAGCCCGATCAATGGGCCCGCGTCGCGCAACTGGTGGGGGAACGCAAACCCAAGCGCATCGCCGTCAACATCAGCCGCGATTTCGGCCTCGCCGATGGCCTCAGCGCCGGCGAACATCGCCAGCTTGTCGCCGCACTCGGCCCGCTGGCCAGTCGCATCGAAAGCCATGACCGGCTGGCACTGGGCGTGCTGGAAACCCGCACGCCTGAAGATCTCGATGTCTATCAGGGCATCATGCGCGTCGCCCATGCGCTGATCCCGGAAGGCCTGTCGGAAAAGGTGATCACGCCCGGCGTCACCACCACGCAGGATGTGGTGTGGTGGTATCGCGAGCGGCTGGCCGATCTGCGCCAGGATGCCTGGTGCCAGCCATCGGTGGACATTCAGCGCGCCAACGCCGCCGCCGTCACGCCGGGCCGGCAAACACTGCCCGAAAACAATGTGATCATGCCGGGTGATCTGCTGCATGTCGATTTCTGTGCCGGCATGATGGGCCTGAAAACCGATACGCAGATGCTGGCCTATGTGCTCAAACCCGGCGAAACCGAGGCGCCGGCAGGCCTGAAGGCCGGCATGGCCGCCGCCAACAAGGTGCAGGATGCGTTGACCTCATCGTACCGCACGGGCCTGACCGGCAATCAATTGCTCGCCGCCGCGCGCGCCAAGGCCATCGCACAGGGCCTGAACCCGGTGATCTACACCCACGCCATCGGCCAGCACGGCCACGGCGCCGGGCCGTGGATCGGCGCCTGGGAACGGCAGGACATCATCCCCGGCCTCGGCGAGTATCGCATCTATCCCGATACCGCCTGGTCGATCGAACTGGCGGCGTTGCACAAGGTGCCGGAATGGGGTGGCAGCGACGTGCGCTTCCCGTTGGAGGTTGACGGATTCTTCAACGGCAAGGACTGGCGCTGGATCGATGGCCGGCAAACGGAACTGCTGCTGATCCCGCGCGGGGCAAAGTAGGGGCAACAGGGTTGAACAACTCCCTCCCCCTTGCGGGGAGGGAGTCGCCTTCTTCGCTTCAAGCCCTCACGGCATCGGCGGCGCATTCCGGAAGCGCTTCACCTGGGACTCATCGCCCAGCATCTCCCAGCGCGTCAGCGCAATCGGAATGATGCCGCTGGCGATGAAGCGATCGTGGAACCGGCCAAGGTTGAAGGCCTGGCCGTCGCGGTGGCCGACCTCGGCCACCAACTGTTCCAGCTGCAATTTGCCGAAATAATAATTCAGCCCCAGCCCCGGCTGCCGCACATAGAGCGCCATGTCGAAGGCGGCGGTGTCATCGGTCTTTTCCATCCAGTAGGGCGTGCGCTCCGTCAGGCTGGTCAGCGCCTGGTCCAGGCTCCATTCGCCGGCCTGCAGCTTCAGTTCGGGCGCCAGCCGGGCGGCGCGATTGGCCTGCAGGATATAGTGGATTTCGCGCGCCTTGGGGCGGGCATCGAGCCAGCCGGCCTGCAGCATCATTTCTTCCAGATAGAAGGCCCAGCCCTCCATCCGCTGCGAATCGAGAAAGCCGACCGGCGCCTGGCCGCGGATCGGGCGCGGATCGCGCTGCCGCCACATGGAATCAAAGATATGGCCGGGCAGATTGTGCGCCCGCAAGCTGCGCGGGTCGCGGTCTTCGGCTTCGCGGAAGAAATTGCGGCGGATCGGCGGATCGAAAGGCCCGCCGGCGGCCGGATCCTGATTCTGCGGCATCACATAGGGGCCTTCGGGCGGCGGCACGACCAGCCAGTCGGGCACGGTCATCAGGTCCCTGGCCTTGATATAGGCCAATATATCTTCATCCGCCTCGCGCCGGATGCGCTCGAAATCCGCCAGCGTGGTGACGGCCGGCAGCATCGGCGTCCCGCGATGCTCCTGCTCCTCGATCTTCAGGAAGGTGACGCTGCGTTCCCATTCGCGCTCCCCCAGCACCAGCATTTCCGCCGAATTCCACGGGTAATAGAGCACATGCGCCAGATACCAATCCATCGCCGGCCGGCCGATGCCGGCACTGGCTGGCACCTTGGGGTGCATGGATTCCAGCCAGTCGGCAAAGCTGCGTGAGGCGGCTTCGGCGGCGCGCGCCGCCTTGGCCAGCGCCGGATCGGATTTGGCCAGATCAGCCGCCATGCGCGCATAGAGCCGGGCTTCGATGCGGTGATGCGCCAGCCCCAGCGTGATCAGATCGCCCTTCATGTCGGTCAGCGCGGTGCGCGCCGCGGCCAGCGCGGCCGGCACGCTGGCCAGTTTCGCTGCCAGATCGGCGCGTGCGGCCTTGTCTTTCAAGGGAAGTTTCGGCGGCGCCCAGGCCGTGGCCACCTTTGGCCCCCAGCCGATATTCAGCGTCGCCCACCACGATGGATCGCGCTGCCACTGGCGCAGATGGCGATGCTGGAACAGCACGGAACGGATCTCGCTGAGCGTGATCATCCAGTCCACCCGCTCCGCCACCGGCCAGCTGCTGTCGTCCATCGCCTCCAGCCGCGCCAGCGCCGCCTGCGCCACCGCTTCGCGCCGCGTCATGGCGGCCGGCGTGTGATCGGCGACATGCGCCTGCGAAGTGAAGGCGATGTCGCTGCGGAACTGCTTGTGGAGCGCGACCAGATCGGCGTGGGTCGCCGCCAGCGCCGGGGTCGCCAGCAGCAGCGAGACCGCAGCAAGGCCAAGCAGCCGCCTCATGGCGTGATGCCCATCACGGTCACTTCATCGGTGGCGCCCAGCCATTGCCAGCGGATCAGGCTGAGCGGGATCATGCCGAAATCGCCGAAGCGATCATAGAATCCCTTCACGCTGAACGTCCCGCCCGGCAGCCCGGCGCGTTCCTGTTCGGCCAGTTCGGCAAACAGCCGTTCCACCTGCGCCTTGCCGGTGATGTAGCTGGGGCCATAGCCGGGGAAGCGCAGATAGAGTGACTGTTCAAAACCGAGCAAAGGCAGATCGGGGCTCATCCAGCCATTGGGCGTGCGACCGACCTGCATGGCCATTGCCGCCTTCAGATCGATCTGATTGGCCTGCGCATAGAGGGACGCCAGCCCGCGTGCCGCGCGCTGGGCCTGCATGATCCACACGACTTCGCGGCTGCGCGGCTCGTTGTCGAACAGGCCGGCATCCAGCATCATCGCTTCCATCGCGGTGGCATTGCCTTCGGACCGGCTCAGCCAGATGTTGTAGAGCAACGGCTCGCGCCGGATCGGCGACGGGTTCGGGCGCTCCTTCATCTCCGCCAGATCCCACCAGTGGTAGAAATGCGCGAACAGGCTGTTCGGCGAGCGCCCTTGTGCGATCGCGAAGAAATTCTGCTTGTCGGCCGGCAGCCACGTGCCAATGCGCTTGACCAGTTCCGGCTTCATGTAGGGGCGGATGGTCGCCACGCCGGTCTTGTCCATGAACGCGATGAAATGGTCGATGTCTTTCACGCTCTTGGCGTCCCATTCGGCCTGGCTGGCCGGGCTGGTCAGCGCGGGCATTGCCTTGTGGTTGTTCTCCTCCAGGCGCAGGCCACTATGGGCGCGCGCCAGTTCGCGCTTCAGGATCGCCACCTCGTCGGACCAGGTGTAGGGCGACAACTGCACATGCTTCAGGAACCAGTCGTAGGCCGCGATGCCGACGCCCGATGGCCCGGTCTTCTTCGGCGCCTCGGCCTTCACCCAGGCGATGAAGCTTTCCGTGGCCGCCAGCGCCCCGGCCGTGGCCTTTTCCAGCGGCTTGTTGCCCTTCACCTTGGCTTGCAGATCGCGCAGCGCATCGGCCTGTTCGACGAGCGAAATGCTGCTGGCATTCCAGATGTCGGCGGCATTGCCGGTCAGGTTGCCGCGCGCCTGGGTCAGCAGCGGCGGGATCGTCGCCAGTTCGCCGGCCAGCTTCGCCGCATCGGCCTTGCCGAGCGGGAAATCATATTGCCAAAGCTCGATCGGCGCGACATGCACCGGGCCTTCGTGCGCCGGCGTATCGCTCTGCGCCGTCCACACGCTGGCATACCAGGCGGGGTCGCGCTCCCAGGGCTTCAGCGTTTCCAGGAAGAATTTCAGCCCGTTCAGTTCGGCCTGCACCAGTTCGCGATCGACCTTGTCGGCCACTGCCCAGCCCGTTGTGTCGATGGCCTTCAGCTTTGCCTGATATTGCACGAGGCCCGCAGCGCGCGCCGCGTTGGCGGCCGGCGTGTAATCGGGCACACCCGCCACGGTGGCATTATGGAAGCGCCGCCAATCGGCGAACAACGCGTGCAGCTCCGCCGGCGTGCTGGCCAGCGCCGGTGCGGCCGCCACCAGCGTCGCGGCGATTGCGATCAGGAATTTCATGCAGCTACCCCCAGGTTCGGCTTCGCAGTTGTTCGCATAGAATACATTGGTTCGCCAAGCGCGCAAATCTATTGACGTCCGCCGGGCTGCCCGGCAGGCTGATGCCGAGACTTTCGGATGGGACATTCGGGCAGGATAAGGGGACGGGCATGACGCGGCAAATGGCAATGATGGCTTCGGCGCTGGCACTGGTGCTGGGCGCGCCGGCCGCCTTGATGACGGCCGCCCCGGTGCAGGCGGCGACCGCCGCGCCGGCCGGCCCGCCGCAGGGCCGCGGTGATTACAAGGCGCTCAACGCAGTTTGGGCCGAATTCCTCGCCTGGCGCGACGCGCGCGAGGGCGCCAGCGTGCCCGATTACGCGCCGCAGACCATTGCACGCCAGAGCCGCGAGCTGAACGGGCTGATGGCGCGGGTGCAGGACATGAATGTCGCCAGTTTCAGCCGCGCCGAACAGGCCGATTGGCTGGCGGTGCGATCGAAGATGGCGCAGCACATGTTCTGGTTGCAGGTGTCCAAGCCGTTTTCGCGCGATCCCGGCCATTATGTCGATCAGATGCTGTATCCGCCGATGACCGAACTGCCGGTGAGCGGTGCCGAAAAGGATCGGCTGGTCGCCCGGCTGCGCCTGATCCCGCAGCTTGCCGAACAGGGCAAGCGCACGCTGACCGAAGCCGCCGCCGATTATGCCGACCTGGCGCTGTACAATCTCGAACATGCCGATGGCGTCGGCCACAACCACCCGTGGCGGCCGGTGCCGCCGGCCGGCGTGATCGGCTGGTTCGACGACATGGCGGCGCGCGCCAAGGACAAGCAGCCCGATCTGCTGCCCGACATCATGGCGGCGCGCAGTGCGGCGCTGGGCTTTCGCGACTGGCTGAAGGCCGCCCGGCCGAAGATGACCGCCAAGGCCGGCGTGGGGGAGGCGCGCTTCAACTGGTATCTGAAGAACGTCAAGCTGCTGCCCTACAATGCCGATCAGCTTTATGTGCTGGGCGCGCGCGAATCGCAGCGGCTGTGGGCGATCCACGCGCTGGAGGAGCATCGCAACCGCAAGCTGCCGCCGCTGCTGCCCGCGGCCAGCAAGGAAGAATATGAGCGCCGCCGCGCCGACACCAAGGCGGCGATCACCCAGTGGCTGAAGGACGAGGATATCATCACCATTCCCGATGATATCGGCCCGCTTTATGTCAACGTGCCGTGGATCGAGCGTCCGGGTGGCCGCAATTTCTGGGAAGAGATCCAGTATCGCGATGCCAGCCCCGATCTGTTCCACGCCACCATTCCCGGCCACGCCTTTGACGGCAACATGGGCAAGCGCGACAAGCACCCGATCCGGTCCCGCATCGGCGATGGCGTGCGTGCCGAAGGCTGGGGCGTCTATCTGGAGGAGGCCAGCCAAAAGCTGGGCTTCATGGCCGGCCGCCCACGGGTGCGCGAGCTGATCGATATTTTCGGCATCTTCCGCGCCGTGCGCGTGGCCGGCGACATCGATCTGCAACTGAACCGCAAGGGCGTGAAGGACGTGGTGGCCGAATGGCGGCAATACACGCCGATGCTGGATGAGAATGTCGCGCGGGTCGATGCCGAAATCTATCTGCGCCGCCCGCCCGGCTATGGCATCGGCTACACGGTCGGCATGATCGAGATGCAGAAGCTGCTGGCCGACGTGCGCTTCCAGGAAGGCGAAAAGTTCGAGCTGAAGCGTTTTCACGACCGGGTGATGACCATCGGCCGTATCCCGTTCAGCCTGATCCGGTACGACATGACCGGCCGCGACGACGAGGTGAAGAATTTCTGGCGGATGGACCCGCTGCCGCCGGCATGAACCTTGTCCGGCGTTCAGAAACGCGCGGCCACGCCCAGATACGCCACCAGCCCGGGCGTGGCTGCGTTCAGCCCGATGTTGGCGCCGATATCCAGTTGAAGGGTGGGATGTACCAGCCAGGCCAGCGACATATCGTAACTGGCCTGACGGATGGTGCCGGTGGGATCGAAGTTCTGGCTGGTCCACAGCTCGTTGTACAAGGTGACCGCGCCGATCTGCCGGGCAATGTTGATCAGCCCGGTCACGCCGGCATGCCGGCCCCGCCCATCGGCATCAGCCAGGAAATCCAGCTGCGGCCCCAGCGTGACGGTCCACCCGCCCGGCACATTGATGTTGATCGGCACGGCCACGCCGGCCTCCACCTTGCCATTGCCGATGCCCGCGGGCGCTGTTGGCAGCTTGATGAACGGCAGCAACGCCACCTGCACGCGTTCCGTCGCACCCGTCAGGCGGTGTTTGTAGCGCAGGGTGGCATCGCCAATGCCGGCGCGGCGATCCACCCGCCCTGCGGCATCGCGATTGCGGACCTGCACGAGGGGCGTCCAGTTCAACTGGATGTCGCTATGGCTGGTCAGGCCGAATTTCACCGTGGTGTTGGCCGCCACCAGCTGATCGGTGCGGTTGCCGCCCGATGTGGTGGACAGCCAGGCCAGGCCGTCGGCTTCGATCTGGATCAGGCCGCGTGGCACCGTGCAGGCGAAATTGGATTTGGTCGGGCGGTCGGTGCAGATCGGCGCATCGGCGCTCGATGCCGTCGGCACGGTTTGGGTCACGCCATGCGCCACCGTTTGGGATCTGGCTGTCTCCGGTGCGACCAGCGCCAGCATGGCCAGAATGGCGTGGCCGGATCGACAGGCACCGATCATTGCATCGTATCCCTGATTGCCAACCGAAACTTCCCGTTTCGGGCGCGCGCAAAGGCTTGCCAATCCGCACGGCACGCTTCTAGCTTGCACCCTCTGCATTGGAAAGGCTTTGCCCGATGAACCGCCCGCTCAGCGCCGCCGACCTGATCGCCATGGATCAGGCCCATGTCTTCCACCCGTTCACCATGGCCGCCGATCATGAAGATCATGGCCCGGCGGCGATGATGGTGGCGGGCCAGGGCGCGCGGCTCACCGATGTGCACGGCCGCGACTATATCGATGCGCTGGCCGGGCTGTGGTGCGTCAACGTCGGTTATGGCCGGCCGGAACTGGCCGAAGCCATGCGGGTGCAGGCCGAGCGGCTGCCGTATTTCCACGGCTTTTCCAGCATGGCCAATGATGTCGTGGCGCAATTGTCGGCGCGGCTGGTGGCCATGGCGCCAGCGGGCATGAAGAAGGTGTTTTTCGGCAACAGCGGATCGGATGCCAACGACACCCAGGTGAAGATCGCCTGGCTGTATCACGCAGCCAAGGGCAAGACGGCCAAGCGCAAGATGCTGGCGCGCACCCGCGGCTATCACGGCGTGACCGTGATGACCGCCGGGTTGACCGGGCTGACCGGGCTGCATGATGGCTTCGGCTTGCCGCTGCCCGGCGTGCATCATGTGATGGCGCCGCGCCGGATCTGGGAAGGCCATGGCCTGTCCGAAGCCGAATTCACCCAGAAACTCGCCGATGATCTGGAAGCCACCATCGCCCGCGAAGGCGCCGATACGATTGCCGCGATGATCATGGAGCCGTTGATGGGCGCCGGCGGCGTGCACGCGCCGCCTGCCGGTTATTACCAGGCCATCCAGCCGATCCTGAAGAAGCACGACATCCTGCTGATCGCCGATGAAGTGATCTGCGGCTTTGGCCGGCTGGGCGCCATGTTCGGTTGCGAAGTGTTCGGCATCGAACCGGACATGATCACCGTGGCCAAGGGGCTGACCTCGGCCTATTTCCCGCTGTCGGCGTGCATCGTTTCCGATGGCGTTTGGCAGGTCATGCGTGCCGCCGAAGGCCGATTCGGCGCGTTCGGCCATGGTTACACCTATTCGGGCCACCCGGTGGGTGCGGCGGTGGCGATGGCCAATCTGGATATCATTGATCGCGAGAATCTGGTGGCACAGGCCGCCGTGACCGGCAGTTACATGCAGGAGGCGCTGCGCGCGGCGTTCGGCAACCATCCGCTGGTCGGCGATGTGCGCGGCCAGGCGCTGATCGGCGCGGTCGAGTTCATTGCGGGGCGCGATGGCGAAGGCCGGCCGCTGGCGTTCGATCCGGCGCTGAAAGTCTCCGCGCGCATCGTGAATGCAGCGCGCGCCCGCGGCGTCATCGGCCGCGCCCTGCCGGCATCGGACTCGGTCGCCTTCTCGCCGCCATTCGTCATCACCCGCGACGAGATCGACACGGTGGTAGCGGTGTTCCGCGAAGCGGCCGACGAAGTGATGGGCCAGTTGCGCGCGGCGGGGCAGTTCTAACCTCCCTGCAAGAAACCCGTCATGCTGGCGTAAGCCAGCATCCACCGTGGGACCCGGACTCGTGTTGGCACCGGCGGCCCCAGCGGCACACTGGATGCTGGCCTTCGCCAGCATGACTGAACCTTGCGAACTAGGTCCAGCTTACAACCCCGTCTTCGCCTTCAGCCACTTTGCCGCCTGTGCCGGACTGCGCTTGTCCTGCGGCCGGTCGGCCTGCCAATTGGCTTCGCGCATCGCTTCGACCGGGATGCGGCCTTCGTAACGCGCCAGTCGTGCCACCAGCGCGTCGCGGCCGGGCGCCACCAGCAGCAGCGCATCATAGGCCGGCAGCGCTTGCGCGTCGTCGGTGATCAGCACCAGATCATTGCCCACAAGTGTCCCATCGCTGCTGTAGGCGGTGATGATATCGGCCGAACCATCGTTCAGCGCCGCCATCATCAGCACCGGCGTAAAGGCGCGGATGCTGGCAAAGCCCAGGCCATAGCTGCGCTGCAACGCCGTCCATTCGGCGCGCGATTGAAATTCCAGATCGGTGGCCAGCCGCAATTTGCCGGACACACGCGCCAGATCGCTGATGGTCTTCACCCCCAGCCGCACCGCATCCGTGCGGCGCATGGCCAGCGCATAGGCATTTTCAAATCCCAGCCGCGCCGCCACCGTAACGCCGTATCGCGCCTTCAGATCACGGGCGAGGATCGGCAGCATCACATCGCGTGGTGGTGTGTCGGTACGGCCCAGCGCCTGGGTCCACAGCGTGCCGCTGTAATCGATGCTGATATCGATGCCGCCAGCCGCAACGCTCTGAAACGCGATGCCCGATCCCAGGCCGGAACGGATGCTGGCCGGTTGGCCGATGCTGGCGAGATCGTCGGCAATCAGCTCGGCCAGGATATACTGTTCGGAAAAGGTCTTGGTGCCGATGGTCACTGCGGGCGTGGCAGAGGCGGGGCGCGCCTGCCACCACCAGCCGGTCACGCCGCCGGCGATCAGCGCCAGCAGGATCAGGCCCTGCGCCGCCGGGCGCCAGCGCCGCTGCGCAATGCCGGCCTGGCACCAGCCGAGCGCGCCATCCACCAGCAAGGCGACCCCGGCCGCCGCGACGCACCCCAACAGCACCTGCTGCCAATCCTGCAACTGCAAACCGGCAAAGATCAGATCGCCCAGGCTTTTCTGCCCGACCATGGTGGCCAGCGTCGCGGCGCCGATCGTCCACACCGCCGCGGTGCGCACGCCGCCCATCACCACGGGTGCCGCCAGCGACAGCTCGACATGGAACAGGCGTTGCCAGTCGCTCATGCCGATGGCCCGCGCCGCGTCGCGCACCCCATCGGGCACCGCCGCCAGCCCGCCGGCCAAACCACGCAGCAGCGGCAGCAGCGCATAAAGCGCCAATGCCAACAGCGACGGCAACAGCCCCAGCGACGGTACGGCCAGGCCTGTCACGTTCCTCAGCAGCACCAGCAGCGGAAAGAACAGCGCCAGCAGCGCCAGCGCCGGCACCGTCTGCACCACGCTGGCAAAGCCCATCACGCCGCGCCGCAGCCACGGCCGCGCCGGCATCAGCAGCGCCAGCGGCACTGCCACCACCAGCGCCAGCAGCAGCGCCGCCGCGCTGATCGCCAGATGCGCCGCCAGCGCCGAGGGCAGCGCTGCCAACCCGCTCATGTCAGGCGCGCCCCCATCCTGTGCAGCAATTCCGCTTGCGCCAATGGCCCGGCCACCAGCGCCTGAACCGCCGGGTGCGGATTGGCCGCCACCTGTGCCGGCGGCCCGCAGGCGACGATGGTCCCGGCATCGAGCACCAGCATCAGATCGGCCCGCAGCAGCGCATCCACCAGATCATGGGTAACAAGAATGGTGGTCAGCCCCTGCGCGCGGTGCAGCGCCACCAGCCGATCGGCCAGCGCCGTCCGGGTTTCGGGATCGAGCGCACCGAACGGCTCATCGAGCAGCAGCAGCCGCGGGCTTACCGCCAGCGCCCGCGCCAGCCCGACCCGGCTGGCCTGCCCGCCGGACAGGGCCCCTGGAAACCGATCCGCCAGATGCACCGGCAGATCGACCATTTCCATCAGTTCGGCGGCGCGCGCCAGCCGACGTGCCTTGTCCCACCCCATCAGCCAGGGCACCGCAGCGATATTGTCAGCCACGGTCCAGTGCGGAAACAGCCCGCCACCCTGCACGGCATAGCCGATGCCGCGGCGCAGGCTTTCCTTGTCACGCCCCGCCACGTCCACACCATCGATGCGGATCGTGCCGGTATCGGGCTGCACCATGCGGTTGACCAGGCGCAGCAGGCTGGTCTTGCCGGCTCCCGATCCACCGACCAGCGCCACCAGCGCGCCGGGCGGAATCGCCAGATCGATACCGCGCAGCACCGGCCGGCCGCCCAACGCCAGCGTGACACCGTCCATTTGCAGGGCAGAAGTGCCGAGGGCAGGCGCCTTCGCCCCCCGATCATTGCTTGATGGTTCCCGCCCCATGACGGCCTTGTGGCACAGGCCGCCGCTGCGCCCCAGCCCCAAAACGCCACTGGCGCGGGGGCGCGGCTCAGGCTAACCCATGGTGTCATGCCAAACCGTGTTGCCTTTCCGTTCGCCCTTGTCGCTGGTTGTCTGGCTGCGCTGGGCTTTGCGCCGCTCAATCTGTGGCCGCTGGCAATCGCCGCACTGGCCGGGCTGTTGTGGCTGGTGTCCCGCGCCCGAGGGCCATGGTCGGCGGCGCTGATCGGCTGGTTGTTCGGCACCGGCATGTTTGCCGTTTCGCTGAACTGGATCGCCACCGCCTTCACCTTTCAGGCCAAGATGCCCCCGGTGCTCGGCTGGGTCGCCGTGGTCGGCCTGGCGATGTATCTGGCGCTGTTCGTGGCGGTGCCGGCCGGGCTGGCGGCGATTTTGCGCACACCGCCGGCGCGGGTATTGGCGCTGTGCGCGCTGTGGATTCCGGCAGAATGGGCGCGCGGAATTCTGCTCACCGGCTTTGCCTGGAATCCGATTGGCGCTGTCTGGCTGCCTGTGGCTGGGGTGGCGCAACTTGCCGCCATCGTCGGCGTCATTGGCCTGTCCCTGATCGCCCTGCTGGCGGCTGCCGGGCTGCTGTGGCTGGTGGTTGGGCCCGACCGCCTTGCCCGCATCAGCGGCGGCGGCATGATCGGAGCGACCTTCGTGGCCGGGCTGATCGGCAACGCCGGGGTCTTGGAAACCGGCTTTCTCGGCCCGGCGCTGGTCGTGGTGCAATCCGGCATCGGCCAGGGCGAGCGTTATGATGCCGCCGCCGTGGAGGCGCATCTCGCCACCCATCTCGATTTGACGCGAGCCGCGCTGTTGCGGGTGGAGGCCAATTCGCGATCCGATCTGCCGGATGTGTCGATACGCGAAACCCAGATCGGCCAGGCTGAAGGCGTGGATACGCCACTGCGGCCCGGCGTCGGCAAGGTGACGGGCCAATTGCAGAATGACGTGGCCGCTGGCCTGACCGTGCCGCCTTCGACCGAAATCGGTAACAGCAACCGCTCCAGCCTCGAACTGCTGGAAGGGGCTGCCGGCAACACGGGTGAAGACCAGGTGGCCGGGCCCGGCGGCAATCCGCAGATCGCGCGGCGCCGGCCGGTAGCGACCACGCCGGCGCTGGTGTTGTGGGCCGAAGGGGCCATCGACGGCCTGATCGAGGAAGACGCCGCCACCCGCGCCCGGATCGCGAGCGTGCTGCGCCCCGGCGATCTGCTGCTGGCCGGCGGCACGGGCGTAAGGCGGGAAGGCGGGAAGGCCCGCTATTCCAACACCCTGTTCGTGATTGATGCAGCCGGCCGAATTCGCGGCCGCTATGACAAGGCGCATCTGGTGCCGATGGGCGAATATGTGCCGTGGCGCGAATTGCTGGAACCGCTGGGCATTGCCCGGCTGGTGCCGGGTGACAGTGATTTTGCCTCTGGCCCCGGGCCGCGCACGCTGCTGCTGCCGGGTTTTCTGGGGGTGGCCCCGGTGATCTGCTATGAAATCGCCTTTCCGCAAGCGGTGGTGCAGGCATCCACGCGACCGGCCTGGATCGCCAACGTGTCGAACGATGCCTGGTTCGGCGCCTGGGGCCCGCCGCAGCATGTGGCGCAGGCCCGGCTGCGCGCCATCGAGGAAGGCCTGCCGATCGCGCGAGCCACCCCCACCGGGCAGACGGTGGTGATCGACGGCCACGGCCGTGTGCTCAATCAGGTGCAGAATGACGTGGCCGAAGCCATCGTCACCACCATGCCGCCGCCGCTGCCGGCGCCGCCGTTCACGCGCGGAGGGCCCGTGCTGGCGTTTCTGGGTGCGGTGCTGCTCGCGGGGCTGGCGCTGCTCTTGCAACGCCGCACCCTGGGGCGGCTCGATCTGGCCTGATCATACGCAATTCGGGATATAAACTTCTCGTTATATGACTTGCGCGGCTGCGGATGCCTGCGTATGACGGCGGCGCGTAACAATAGTAGGTAAGATCATGGGCCGCTCCACCTTCCTGTTCACCTCCGAGTCCGTGTCCGAAGGCCATCCCGACAAGGTGGCGGACCAGATTTCCGATGCCGTGGTCGACCTGTTTCTGTCGCGCGATCCCGAAGCCCGTGTGGCCTGCGAAACGCTGACCACCACGCAGCGGGTGGTGTTGGCTGGCGAAGTGCGCGGCCGCGGCATGATCGACACGGCCGGCAATTGGGAACCGGGCGCCCAAGAAGATATCCAGCGCGCCGTGCGCGAAACGGTCAAGCGCATCGGGTACGAACAGGATGGGTTCCACTGGCAGAACCTCACCTTTGAAAACCATCTCCATCCGCAATCTTCCGACATCGCGCAGGGCGTGGACAGCGCCGGCAACAAGGAAGAAGGCGCCGGCGACCAAGGCATCATGTTCGGCTATGCCACCGATGAAACGCCGGATTACATGCCGGCCACCCTCTATTATTCGCATCGCATCCTCGCCCGCATGGCCGAAGATCGCCACAGCGGCGCGGCACCGTTTCTGGAGCCCGACGCCAAGAGCCAGGTGACCCTGGCCTATGAGAACGAAGTGCCGGTGCGCGCCGCCGCGCTCGTCGTGTCCACCCAGCACGCGATCGATTATTGCACCCCCTGGGAAAAAGACGGCAAGCAGGGCGGTGATGCCGCCAAATATGCCGAACTGCGCGATTATGTGCTGGGCGTGTTCACCGATATCCTGCCCGCCGGCTTCATCACGTCCGAAACCGCCATTCACATCAATCCCACCGGCAAGTTCGAAATCGGCGGCCCGGATGGCGACGCTGGTGTGACCGGGCGCAAGATCATCGTGGATACCTATGGCGGCGCTGCCCCGCACGGCGGCGGCGCGTTCAGCGGCAAGGATCCGACCAAGGTCGATCGCTCAGCGGCCTATGTCTGCCGTTATCTGGCGAAGAATATCGTTGCGGCCGGGCTCGGCCGGCGCTGCACGATCCAGCTTTCCTATGCCATCGGCGTCGCCGAGCCGCTGTCGATCCATGTCGATCTGCACGGCACAGGCAAGGTTCCCGAAGCCGCCGTCGAAGCGCTGCTCGGCGATCCGACACGGCTGGGCTTCGCGCTCACGCCGCGTGGCATCCGCACGCACCTCAAGCTCAACCAGCCGATCTATCAGCGCAGCGCCGCCTACGGCCACTTCGGCCGCACGCCCGATGCCGAAGGTGGCTTCAGTTGGGAAAAGCTCGATCTGGGCGACGCGCTGAAGGCCCTGCTCTGACCCAGCTCACCTCCCCCGACCCCGCCCGTTGAACTGCGCTCGACTGCGGCTCAGGGGAGGGGCCGGGAGTGGGAAATGACAGCGCAAACCTGCCTCAAACCACTCCGTCCAGATATTCCACTTCCGGCCGCCCGGCCAGGGCACCGGCCAGCGCCGGGCCGGCGGCCTTGAAATGTGCGCTTTCGCCATGCGCCTTCAACGCATCGGCATCGGCATACACTTCCAGCACCTTGTAGGTGAGCGGATCGGCCTTCGACCTTGTGAGCTGATAGGCGTGGTTGCCCGGTTCATTTGCGCGCACCGCGGCCTGCAGTGTGCGGAACGCCGCCTCGAATGCGTCGGCCGTGCCGTCCTTGATCTTCAACGTGGCGATAACCCCGATCATGTGCGTCTCCTGATTGCGCCGTCACGCTGCCGCATGCAGGGCCAATCCCCAAGCTGGCAAAATGATGGACGCCGCGCAGGCGTAACGATAGTCTCCTCCTGACAATTCGGGGGGATCGATCGTGGCATCATTGGCAAACAGGTTGGACGAGGCTGATCTGGTCCGCCAGGCGCGTGTTACGGGCGCGATGGCGCTGATCTTTGCGGCGGCCTTTTCCTTTCAACTGGCGATGGGTCGCTCCAGCTTCGGCGCGCCGGCAGTGGTGCATGTCCACGGCCTGATCTTCTTCGGTTGGGTGGCGCTGTCGCTGTTGCAGGCCGGGCTGGCCGCCAGTGGCCGCATCGCGCTGCACCGGCAGCTTGGCTGGCTGGGGCTGGTGTGGATTTTCGCCATGCTGGCCGCCGGCGTTGCGGTGACGCTGGCGGTCGCGCAATCGGGGCGCACGCCATTCTTCTTCCAGCCGCAAGTCTTCATGGTGCAGAATCCGATCACGCTGCTGGTCTTCGCCGGCCTGGCGCTTACCGCCATTGCGCGGCGGCGTGACACCGGCTGGCACCGCCGCCTGCACATCTGCGCACTGGCCGCGGTGATGGGCCCGGCCTTCGGCCGCCTGCTGCCGATGCCATTCCTCACGCCCTTCGCGATGGAAATCGCTTCCGTGCCCGGCCTGCTGTTTCCGGCCTGGCTGGCCTGGCGCGAAACCCGCGGGGGCGCGGCGCTGCACCCGGCCTGGGTGGTCGGCCTGCTGGCGCTGCCGATCGCGCTCACCGCCGGCTGGCTGTTCGCCCATTCCACCGCCGCCGCCAGCCTTTACACCGCGGCCGTTGCCGACACACCGGGCGCGGCCATCGCCGGCCTCGGCTTCGGCGCGCCGCCCCCGGGGATGTGAACGGTTGGAGTATCCGTTGTGATCAAGCCACGTTTTGGGTCCACGGCCGTTTTGGTTCAGGGCCCAAGGCGTCTGTGGACGCGTGGAGGCCGCGATGCGCTTTGCATCGCAATCGACGAGGGTCGCCCGACCGGGCGATGACGGTGATCCAAGTTGATCGGAAAGCGCGCTAACCTTCGAATCGTTTCAGCGCGTCACCGGCATAAGCGATCACGGTCAACCACAGCCAGCCGAACAACATGGCAGTGCCGCCGGCCGGGGCCAGCGCCGCCACCCAGCGCGGTGCGCCCATGGCCAGCAGGTTGAGATCCATGGCGAAGATGAAGCTGCCGACGCTCACCGCCCAGGCGCCGCTGTGCACCAGGGGCGAATTGCGCCAGCCGAGCAGGCCGAACACGGCCGCGACGTGCGGCAACTGGAACATCACCCCGGTCATGATCCAGTCCCGCGCCTGGCCGTCCTTAATGCCGTGCGCGGCGAAGGTGCCGAAGGCCAACGCGATCACCGCATTCAGGCAGGCAAAGGCCGGCAGATAGCGCGGCCGGGGACTTGGGTCTGGGCGGGGCGGGCTGGCGGGGGTGCTGGTCATCGTGGAGACCATCGCGTGCCGATGGACAAAAGAAAAGCCCCCGCGTCACCGGACGCGGAGGCTTGATCGTGATGGGCGACGTATCAGGCCGCAGCAAAGCGGCACCATGTCAGGCCGCGACAACGCGGCGGCGGCGCAGGGTGGCCCCAACCAGGCCAAAGCCGGCGATCAACATTGCCCAGCTCGACGGTTCCGGGATGGCGCCGATGGTCAGCACACCACGACCGAAAAAGGAAAATTCGGGCGCGACATAGAAGCCATAGCTGTCACCCTGAGCCACGTTGAAACTGAATGTACCAAAATTCTGACTATAGGCCAGGAGATCCGGGTCCGAGAGCGCGACAAAAACATTGTTGATGAAATAGCCGGCTGGATCGAAGTTGCTGCCATCGATGTCCAAGGTCAGATAGCGGAACTGGCCTGAAATGGTTCCCGCCGTCAGCGCCGTGGTGGTGTAACGGGTCAGATTGCCCTCGGTTTCGTCATTTGCGCCGAAAAGATCGAAGCGACCCGGAGCGATCTCTATCACGAACCCGTCCCCCCCCTGGCTGTTGCCCAGGGTGAAGGTTGCTGCGGCAGGAACCGCAGCCCCAAGGGTGGTGGCGACAGCAACGAGCATGGACACGGATTTCATCATGGTTTGGACCCCCGGATTCGATCGGCAAGACATCATGGCGCAGCAGACCCTGCCCCAAAATGGTTAATCATGTCTGATTAACGTTACTTCAATCATTTGTAAACATTCTGGCTGATCCGGAACCGGCCACCCCTCCAGATGCTGTTTCCTGCCTTCAAATGTCCCCGGCTTCCCGCCACCCGCGTCCACCAGTCACCATCGAAACCGCGCCGGCGAACGGCCAAGGATCATGGCCGCGCAGCAAGCACCGCCTCCACCCACGCCGGCACCAGCGTGCCCGCCGGACCGTGGCGGGCTTCATCGAACATCGGGGTGCCGGCCGACGGCTCCAGATTGAGTTCCAGCGTGCGCGCGCCGGCTTCCCGCGCCCACTGCACAAAGCCGGCCGCCGGATAGACCGCGCCCGATGTGCCGATGGACACGAACAGATCACAGGCCGCAATCGCCGCCGTGATGCGATCCATGTGGTAGGGCATTTCGCCGAACCAGACGATATCGGGGCGCAGGCTACCACCGGCGCGGCCACAGGCCGGGCAGGGCGGATGGTCGATCAGCCGGCCCGTGAAGCGATTCGCTGCGCCGCAGGCCAGGCACAGCGCGCTCAGCAGCTCGCCATGCATGTGCAGCAACCGCTTCGATCCGGCGCGGTCGTGCAGATCATCGACATTCTGTGTCACCAGCAGCAGCTCACCCGACCACGCCGCATCCAGCCGGGCCAACGCCAGATGCGCGGCGTTGGGCTGCACCTGCGCCAGAAAGGCGCGGCGATCATCATAGAAGCGCTGCACCAGTTCCGGATTGCGGCGGAACGCCTGCGGGGTGGCGACATCCTCGATCCTATGGCCTTCCCACAGGCCATCGGCGGCGCGGAAGGTGGGCACACCGGATTCAGCCGAAATACCGGCACCGGTGAGGATGACGATGTTGCGGATGCGGCTCATGTGACAGGCTCCAGCAAGGCGGCCGGATCGGGCCACCAGATGCGACGCACCGGCTGGCGGCTGCCGTCGGGGGCGGTTTCAAGCCATTCCATCACGTCTTCACCGCCCACCTTTGCGTAAAATCCGCGCGCGGCGGTGTTGGCGCTGTAGACGAACAGATCGAGGCCCAACCCCGGCGCTTGGGCCAACGACAGACCTGCCGCCGCCGCCAGCAGGCGCCGGCCCAGCCCCTGGCCCTTCAGGCCGGGGCGCACATGCAGATTGTCGACATGCGTGCCCCACTGCGGGTCGGCGGCAAGGAACAGGCTGACAAAGCCGGCCAGCCCTTCCACATCCCCGGCCAACAGCACGCGCAGTGCCGGATCGGGCGGGGCATACCGCCGGGTCCACACCTGCAGGCGATCGGCCGCCACATCGTTGGCCAGCCAGTCAGCGTACAGAATATGCGGATAGGCCTCTCGCCAGCTTGCCGCGTGCAAGGCGGCAATCGCGGGCGCGTCGGCGGGTTTGGCGAGGCGGAAGGTCATTGCTGCGACCATAAGGGCGAAGCGCAAAACCCGGCAAGCGCCACTGATGCAGCCGGTGCGGCCTGAGCTGCAATACCGTGTTGGCCCTTATTGCCGACGGTGCACCATCCGGGCTCTCATGCTGTGCAGAAGGGAACGGATATGCCGAACCGCGGCGCCAGCCTGATCAGCCGCGAAGTGCTGCCGTTTGCCATGGCGTTGCTGACCCTTGCCGGACTGGCCCTGCTGATCGATGCGGCGCTGCACTTTTTCGGGCTGGTGTGGGTGGGCCGCTGGCTGGGCATCCCCGGCACGGTGCTGATCCTGGCGTCGTTCGCCTATTCGCTGCGCAAGCGGAAGATCACCACACGCAGCAAGCCGATGGACTTGTTGCGCCGGCACGAGCGCATGGCCTGGGCCGGGTCGCTGCTGGTGCTGGTGCATGCCGGCATTCATTTCAACGCGGTGCTGGCCTGGTTGGCGCTGCTGGCCATGGCGGTGAATATCGTCAGCGGGCTGACCGGGAAATTCCTGCTGGACCGCGCCCGCACACGGTTGGTGACCGCCCGGACCCGCCTGGCCGACAGCGGAATGGATGCCACCCAAATCGAGGAGCGCCTGTACCGCGACAGCCTGACCTATGATCTGGTACGCAAATGGCGGGTCGTGCATGTGCCGATCACCCTCGCGTTTGCCGTGTTGGCGACCGCCCATCTGGTTTCGACGGCGCTGTTCTGGGATTGGCAGTGATGCCGCGGCCGGGCATATTGATCATTGCGGCGGCGCTGATCGGGATCATCGTGCTGGCCATCCTGCACCCGCAACCGATGCTGGCACCCGGCCCGGTGATGCCCGCCCATGCCGCCATCGCCAAGGATTGTTTTGCCTGTCATCAGCCGTTTCAGGGTGCCGCCGCATCACGCTGTATCGCCTGCCACGCCCCGGCGCGCATCGGCCTGTTCACCACCAGGGGCACAGCGCTGGCCCACAACAAGGCCGCGTTCCACCAGCAACTGGCCAACCCGGATTGCATGGCCTGCCACAGTGATCATGCCGGGCCGGCGTTGACCGGGCACAGCCCGACGATGTTCAATCATGCGCTGCTGGAGCCGCAGGCCCGCGGCCAGTGCGCGACGTGCCACACCGCGCCGGTCGGGCCGCTGCACCGCCAGATGGGCAGCACCGGCTGCGCCAGTTGCCACGGCACCAACGCCTGGCGGCCCACCAATTTCGCCCACGATCGGCTGTTCCGGCTGTATGGTGCGCACAATGTTGCGTGCGTCACCTGCCATGTCGGCGGCAATCTGCAACGCTACACCTGCTATGGCTGCCACGAACATCAGCCGGCGCGCGTGCTGGCCGAACATCGCGAGGAAGGCGTACGCGGCAATCTCGACAAATGCGCCCGCTGCCACCGCAGCGCCCAAGGTGAAGGCGAGGGGGACGAAGGGCGTGAAGGCGGGGAAGACAGGGATTCGTGAAGCGAAACCAGCAACTGGCGAAGCGCTGCAAGCCGTTGCTGAAGACCGCCCGTGAAACGCGCGCACATCCAGTGGCGGTTTGACTGGCAGATGCTGGTGCCAATCTGAATCGCCGCATGCCGGTGGTTGCGCCCGTCCCGGCAAGCCGCCACTATGCGCGCCATGAACCGTAACGCAATCAAGGTGGGCGTGCTGGGCGCCGGCGGCCGCATGGGCCAGGCGATCATCGCGCAGCTGGCGGATTGGCCCGCCCCGGCCGGGCAACCACCGCTGATGCTGTCTGGTGCCGTCGAACGCGCCGGCCACCCCAGCTGCGGCCGCGCCGCCGGGCCGGGGCACCCCGAAACCCTCACTGTCTGTTCCAACATCGGCGCCATCGCGCACAAATGCGATGTGCTGATCGATTTTTCGGCACCGGCGGCGTTGGCCGTGTCGCTGGAGGCCGCGCAGGAAGGCGGCTGCGCCCTGTTGATCGGCACCACCGGGCTGGAAGCCGTGCACCATGCCGCCATCGATGCGGCCGCCCGCCACATCGCCGTGCTGCAGGCTGCCAACACCAGCCTGGGCGTGACGCTGCTCGCCCGGCTGGTCGAGCAGGCGGCGCGCGCGCTCGGGCCGGAATGGGATATCGAGATTGCCGAACTGCACCACCGCATGAAGGTGGATGCGCCGTCGGGCACCGCACTGGCGCTGGGCGAAGCGGCGGCGCGTGGCCGCGGCATCGATCTGGCCAGCCACCGCACCAGCGGGCGCGATGGCATCACCGGCGCGCGGATCGAAGGCCAGATCGGCTTTGCGTCGTTGCGCGGTGGCAGTGCCGCCGGCGATCACATGGTGCTGCTGGCCAGTGATGGGGAACGCATCGAATTGTGGCACCGCGCCGAGGACCGCGCCATCTTTGCGCGCGGCGCGCTGAAGGCGGCACAATGGCTGGCGGGCAAGCCGGCCGGCCGTTACGCCATGGCCGACGTGCTGGGGCTCTGATTGCGATAGCGCGCCAGCGCCTCGCGGATCACGGCACCGACCTCGCGGCGTTCCGGGGCCGACAGGAAGCCGCCCACCACCACGCGGCGACCATGGGCGGCCAGAAACAGCAGCGCGTCGCCCAGCGGCGTTTCCTCGATCTGCACCTGCGTGTACCAGGGTTCGAAGGTGACCACCCTGGTTTCGCCCCACGGCGACACCCGCGTCAGGATCAACTGATCCTGCGCCAGCACCAGGCGCTCGTGATTGCCGCCCGATCGGAAATTGCTGCGCAGCGCCCAGGCGAGCAGCGCGACATCGGCGACCATGAACGGGATCACCGGCCACAGGCCCAGCACCAGGAACCGGATGCTGCCGATCAGGAACAGCCCGCCCACGGCCAGCACCAGCCAGCGAGCATGGTCGCGTGACAGGGATCGGTTGGGCCGGAGGGTGAGATCGAGCAGCACAGGCCGGCTTTACGCCGCAGCCCCTTTACGCGCCATGGCTTTTGCCGGCATCCAGCGTCGCATGACCAAGCTTGCACGTCGGCAGATGACCGTGGCGGAAATCGCCGAATTTTTCGAACGATTGGCGGTCGCCAACCCGGAGCCGGTGACCGAACTGGCCTATGCCAATGGCTATCAACTGCTCGTCGCCGTGGTGCTTTCGGCGCAGGCGACCGACGTGGGGGTCAACAAGGCAACCAAGCGCCTGTTCGAAACGGTGCACACACCGCAGCAGATGATCGACCTGGGCGAGGATGGCCTGAAAAGCCACATCCGCACCATCGGTCTGTTCAATGCCAAGGCCAGGAACGTCATCGCCCTTTCGCACCGGTTGGTGAACGATTTCGGCGGCGACGTGCCGGACAATCGCGACACACTGGAAACGCTGCCGGGGGTCGGCCGCAAGACCGCCAATGTGGTGGTGAGCGTGCTGTTCGGCCAGGAAACCTGCGCCGTTGATACGCATGTGTTCCGCGTCGCCAACCGCACCGGCATGGCGCCGGGCAAGACGCCGCTGCTGGTGGAAAACGCCATCATGAAACGGGTGAAGCCACCATGGCGCCGCCACGCCCACCACTGGCTGATCCTGCACGGCCGCTATACCTGCACGGCGCGCAGCCCGAAATGCGCGGTGTGCCCGGTCAATGATCTCTGCCAGTTCCGCGCCAAGATGGACGCGCCTGCTCCCGGTTAAGCGGCGGTTCAGCGCGCACGGAACAATCTGTCCCCCATGGTCCGTTCCGCCCTTGGTCCGTTCGTGCTGCTGCTGGTCTCGGCTGCCGCGGCCGCGGCGGCAGACCCCGTCCCTTCGGCAGAAACGAAAATCTGCCTGCCACTGGGCAGCCTGCGCCAAACCATTGTACGCAATGATCACAGCATCGATTTCGTGCTGCGCGATGGCAGTGTCTGGCGCAACACACTGCCCAATCGCTGCCCGCAATTGGGCATCGAACGGGCCTTTTCCTACCAGACTTCACTCAGCCAATTGTGCCGGCAGGATGTGATCAGCGTGGTCCTTCAAACCGGTGGACAGATGCTCGCCGCACGCTGCGGCCTCGGCCCGTTCGAGCGCCAGCCCGCAACGCCGCCAACAGCCAGATGAATCAGGCTGGCCTCGGCCGGCAACCGCTGCTAACACCCGTCGCCAAGCACCCGTAGCTCAGCTGGATAGAGCGCTGCCCTCCGAAGGCAGAGGCCACAGGTTCGAATCCTGTCGGGTGCACCATAAAATCAATGACTTACTGCAGCGATAATGTTGCTGCATGGAATCCTGATGGAAAGTTGGGGTTCAAACTGCTGG
>Ga0164295_10000973_pt1 | contig 23802 bp, 17 predicted proteins | sample GEODES006metaG_FD_111798 | JGI IMG/M metagenome (GOLD analysis project Ga0164295, IMG submission 111798) | Oligotrophic lake water microbial communities from Sparkling Lake, Wisconsin, USA - GEODES006 metaG | ecosystem: Environmental > Aquatic > Freshwater > Lake | place: USA: Sparkling Lake... | reverse complement strand
TAACTCAATACTTGAAAAAGCTGGTAACGTTCTGGTAATTGAAAAACTTAATTCGTCTGCTTCTTTATTCTTAGATCCGTCCGAGTTAGGTAGCTTAGGATTTTTAGAAAAATCAGAATCGTCTGAATCAGAATCATTAGAATCGCTGTTAGAGAAAGGCTCGCGGTTCAAACAAACCAATCCCTTACTAGGCGTAAATACCCATTTGGAACCAGCAAACAAATCGTTTTCTTCATTTTTAAAATATCCGGCATCTAATAGATTTTCGATATACAAAGCAAAATCACGTGTCATTCCGAAGGAAACACCATAGGGAATCAGCACTTTTATGCGCATGCGTTGGTTTCGAAATTTGAAATTCTTTAATCCAAAATGACTATCCATCACGATTTGATCTCCTTTTTGTGCCCATTGATAATCGATGGACTTAGCATTCAATTCTGCATCAGCGCGTGTTTTTCCGTTCGATTTGGCAAAAGTGATGACTTGAATCGTCTTGCCATCATAACCTTCTAAACTTATCGAAGCGCGTGAAAAACCATTTCGATTAAAATCGTGCAACTCGTCATCATCTAAAAATTCATCTGCAATAATTGTATTCCCCAACATTTTCTCCCAGATATTCTCCTGAGATTCACGCTTTAAGGCAAACACGTAGGATGAGTCCGCAGTAATTTCCTTAATTTGGTTCAAAGAAGATGTGCGCTGGAAATTGCGACCGACCATACTAAAGGCGGCAAATAAACCGATCCAGCCTGTTATTGCGATGGCCGTAGACGTATATTGATAAATCTTATTCGTTAATTTCCGGTTGGCCAATAAAGAAATTCCTCCTATTCCAATCCCCAAAATCATCGGAATAATAGCAGCATACGCTGCATAAACAGCCCAAGCGGGCAAATCTTGTGCCAATAAAAAGATGGGGACTGCCTCACCAAAAGAAATACCAATCTGCCCGTGATCAAAACCTGAAATTCCTGCGGTCGTTAAAGCGACTAAAGCAATCATGAACGCAGCTGCGATGATCAATAGAACGATTCCTAAAAAATATTGAGCAAACCAACGAATACCCGTCAAAATGGGCTTCAATGCTGTAAAAATAGCAGCAAAGGCGCGGAATGGAAAAAGTAAGATCCGGGTAATCGGCTTTTCCTCCGTTGATTCTGGTTGGATCGTTTCTTTAATATTTCTTTCAATATTTTCTAAGGTGATCGGCTCACCAGTCATTTCCATTTTGTCTGTCAGTGATTTTGCCTCAGGAGTAATCGCCAAGATGAAAATATAGGCCGCAGCCCCAGAACCAAAAAAGAACAATGAAATAACGGCTAATATGCGGAGTAAACCTATGTCCCAACCTGTATACGCGGCAATTCCCGCCATCACGCCGCCAATCACCTTCTTTTCAGGATCACGGTAGAACTTCCGATAAGACTTAGCCTCTACATTGATTTCCCCTGGAATTGCGATCCAGCAAATCACATAGGCCCAAAAAACAAAATTCCCAACGTACAAGAGAGGAATCAATCCAAAGAAACCTACCACCAGGATAACACGCACCCATATAGGGTCAATCTCAAAATAGTTTGCGATTCCTGAGGCGACGCCACCTAATTTTTTATTGGACAAGTCTCGGCGAAAAGATTTGGAAAAAACTGATTTAGGAGCTTCATTAAAGGTTTGTTCTTTTTTAACATCCTCCTCTTCAATCTCCTGAAAATCGGCTATCGTTCCTAGGGAGGCGATTAATGCTTCTACATGTACCTGCGTGATAGCTTCTGTTTTTTCCGTTTCGCGGATATTCCAGAATTTTTCCGCAATACGGGCTTCGATGTCGTCGACGATGTCTTTGGCCCCTTCAAAGTTTTTGAAATAAGCATGAATCGATTTAAGGTAAGTATCTAATGTTGCATACGCATCTTCCTCGATGTGGAATACGATGCCTGCTATGTTTATGGATAAAGTCTTTTTCATATACGTGACGTTTATGATTGTGGTGTTTGTTGTTGATGAATGATTTGAGAAACGGAGGCATGTAATTCATCCCAAGTTCCATGAAGGTCGTTTAAAAAAGTGCTTCCCTTTTCGGTCAACACATAATATTTGCGAGGGGGGCCTGATACGGACTCAACCCATTTGTAATCGAGAAGGCCTGCATTTTTCAAACGGGTCAATAAAGGATAAAGAGTACCCTCGACCACCATGATTTTGGCAGAGGTAAGCTCTGTTAACATCGTTGAAGCATAAACCTCCCCCCTTGAAATAATTTGCAGAATACAGAATTCCAAAATTCCTTTTCGCATCTGCACCTTGGTATTTTCAATATCCATTGGCTCTTTTTATTTTTTGTTGACACAAATGTATAAAAGGTACTTGGTTATACATAGTACTTTAGAAAAAATATTTTTGATTTGTGGATAAACGGTGAGTACTTTGTGAGGAATGGTCATAAAAAGTGAAAACTTTTGTTTCCAATGAACTGAAATCTTTCATGCAAGATGTTTAAAGAAGTTTCCTTGCCGCTAGCTTTTTACAACCGAGACACTTGGTTGAAAGTTGCTTTTTTTTCAGTTTCAGTTATCATGGCGGCATTTTCACTCTATTTTACGGATGGATTAGTTTCAAAATTAGAGGAGCGTGAAAAGCAGCAAATCGAGTTATATGCAGAAACGATTCGCTATGTAATGACGAGTGATGAAAATGCGGATATCAATTTCTTTTTTGAACGTATTAAAAAAATCAATGAAAATAATACCATTCCGGTGATTTGGAAGGATGGTAGTGGGCATTTAAACTCCATTAATATTCCCTTAAACGAATCGTCCACCATGGATGAAAGGCAAATGGTTTTAAAGCTAAAGCTTCAGGAAATTATCGCTGAAAAAAATAAGCCGATCGAAATGGATATGGGTTTTCAAAAGGAATACATCTACTATGGAAATTCCAAATTGCTCAAATTGCTGAGGTATTATCCATTGTCCCAACTCACCGTTGTGTTAATCGTGGGCTTTTTAGGCTATATTTTCTTTTCCTATTCAAGGCGAGCAGAACAGAATAAAGTGTGGGTAGGTTTAGCGAAAGAAACCGCTCACCAATTGGGCACCCCCCTCTCCTCCCTCACCGCATGGGTCGAAATTTTGCGAAATGAGCCGCACATTAATCCTGATATCGTGACTGAATTGGGCAAAGACATTCAGCGTTTGGATACGATTACCACGCGTTTTTCTAATATCGGTTCGATTCCTGTATTGAAACAGGAAAATTTATTGGAATTGATTTCCAGCTTCATCAACTACCTAAAAATACGTATTTCGACCAAAGTGACCATTGACATTCAGTCTAGTTTATCGCCTAATCAATCGGCCAATATCAACAAATACCTATTTGAATGGGTGATTGAAAACATTTGTAAAAATGGAGTTGATGCAATGGGAGGAACAGGACAAATACACATTCACTTATTTGAGGGAAAGTTAAACCAATTGGTCATCGAAATTTCAGATACTGGAAAGGGGATAAGCCCCAAAAACACCTCAAAAATATTTTCACCCGGGTTTAGTACCAAAAAACGAGGTTGGGGCCTAGGCCTTACATTAGCGAAACGAATCGTCGAAAATTACCATGAAGGTAAATTAACATTGAAATCTACTGAGCTAAATAAAGGAAGTACATTTAGAATCGTATTGCCTAAACCATCATGATGAATTCGCCTAACGTAGTTTTTGGTTCCGCTTTAGCGATTATAACGATTGGATATCTATTAAAAAGTTTTGGCTTCATCAAAACCAGTGATGGCAAGGCGATTTCAAATTTTTTAATGCACACCACATTTCCGGCTTTGGTATTTACCACTATGATTAAGGTAGATCTTAGAGCTGAATTAATCTGGATGCCTATCATTTGTGCGGTATTTGGAAGCGTATCCTCCATTTTAGGATTTCTGATTTTCAAAAAAGAGGATCCTGCATACCGAGGAATTCTGACCATGGGAAGCGCGGGATATAACTTAGGTTTATTCGCCTACCCGCTCATCGAAGGGGTATGGGGATGGGAAGGCCTTACCTATGCAATTATGTTTGACTTAGGAAATTCGTTCATTAATTTTATCGTTAATTATGGCATGGGGACCTATTTATCTTCCAAACATCAGGATAAAAACCCTGCCAAAGCCATCGCCACCAAAGTATTAACGCTCCCACCTTTTCAAGCCATGGTCCTAGGCTTAACTTGTAATTTAGCCATGATTAGTCTCCCTGCGATTCCTTTAGATGTGATCGAAACGATTTCAAAAGGCAACAAACCCATGGTATTATTGTTGATGGGAATTTATTTTAGTGTCCGTTTGCCAAAAAAATCATTTCAAAAAGTTTTCCAAGTACTCGCTATAAGGTACGTATTAGGCTTGAGTGTCGGCTTAACTTTTTATTACCTTTTACCATTCAACGACGCTTACCGCAATATGCTATTGATTTGCTTAATTCTGCCTGCAGGCATGACGCTGATCACCTATTCAGATGAGTTTGATTTCGATACAGGTATTGCAGCTGCTTTGGTTAATTTTTCTATGCTCATCAGCTTTACGCTCATGTGGCTACTGGTGGGCATTTTCCATATGTCAACGATTTAAACCAAATAAAATCGGTAATTTTGCACAACAATTATTTCTAATTCAGGTTAGACTAATTTGAACAAAAATAAATTATGGTTGTACCCTACAAAGACCAATCCAAAAGTAAGAAAGAACAAGTTGCCAACATGTTCAATACTATTTCCCCGCAATATGATTTCTTAAATCATCTATTGAGCGGTGGAATCGATATTATTTGGAGGAAAAAAGCGATAAAATTACTTCAAAACAAGGGTATCAAAACTATGTTGGATATTGCCACCGGTACCGGCGATTTTGCCATTGAAGCACTAAAAATAAATCCCGAAAAGATTGTTGGCGTCGATATATCCGAAGGCATGCTTTCGTTCGGCCAAGAGAAAATCAAAAAAATGGGCTTGGAAAAAACAATCCAATTGCAAAAAGGGGATTCGGAAAAACTTCCCTTCTCGGACAATAGTTTTGATGCGGTCATCGTTAGTTTTGGAGTAAGGAATTTCGAAAATTTACAAAAAGGATTGACCGACATGTTTCGGGTGACCAAACCAGGAGGTTATTGCTTGATTCTTGAATTTTCAAATCCGCGTAAATTTCCAATGAAGCAATTGTATACCTTTTATTCTAAATATTGCCTTCCATTTATAGGCAAAATGATTTCCAAAGATCCTTCCGCATATACCTATTTACCAGAATCCGTTAAGGCGTTTCCAGATGGGCCAGAATTTATTCAAATATTTAAATCCGTAGGTTATTCAGAAACGAATTGGATACCCATGACGGGTGGAATTTGCTCCATTTATATAGGGCAAAAACAAAAATAACATTGAGAAAAACAGGGCTAATCCTTTGCTGTTTAATATTGGCCCAACTAACCGTTCGGGCTCAGCACAGTAAATATGTGCGGATTTTTCATGAATACTACGACGAGAAACCTGTTCATTTTGGCTTTCTGTTTGGTTTTGCCTCGACCAACTTTTCAACGAATGGGGATCGTGCTAAATTAGGCGCCAATTCAATCGTGCAATCACCCCGTAGCTTTGGGTTTCAGATTGGCGGTTTGGTCAATTATTCTTTTGACGGGCATTTTGAATTAAAAACAGGAATGAACATCGCACTTTATGAAAGGCAAATTTTGTTTCCATTGTCACCTCCAAAGCCTGATTTAAATCCATTAACCAGGGAATCCACTTGGCTCGAAATCCCCCTGTTAATCAAATACAAGTCAATCAGACGAGAAAATCATCGAATGTACGTGATCGGAGGAGTTAAGTTAGGCATGGAAGCTAATGTGAAAAAAAAGAGTTCCGCACTTAGTGCCAATACCTCAGATTTATCGCTTGAATATGGGTTTGGATTGGAACGTTTTTTCCAATATTTCAAATTTACGCCTGAATTACGATTCTCGCACGGATTGACTAATCTATATGTCCAACCAACCACCGCGACTAATTCATTTTCGAATATGAATTATTTGAAATCGCATACAGTCAGCCTCATTATCAATTTCGAATAATTTACTTGATATTTTTTCTGGCTTGCTTGCCATCCACGATCGTTTGTAAACTACTTACGGCAGAAATCCCAAACCAACCTGCTCCTTGTAAAGCTGAATTTGGATTCGTATTTGTAAAGTTAGTCGGGATGTTTGCGGCGGGCCTTGAAAATAAACCTGCATTATTTAACTCTAAGCGGGCTTGAGAATAAAAATTAAATTGGCCTTCTGAGATCGAATATAGATCTACTTTAATCGTATCTTTTTCTTGGTAAAGTTCAGGTGAAATGGATCTTCGGATAGGCAAAATAAACATGAGTCCATCAGCCATGGCTCCTTTTTGAAATGCGGCATCGTAGAAAAATATTAGGTTTTGACTCCCATTAAACAACTTCCTATTTTTATATGTTTTTACTCGGAAACAATCACCGACCCCAATGGGATCACGTGCATAGAACTGTGCATCGTATCCATTTTTAGGCTTACCATCGGCTGCTTGTCTTTGATTTGCTTCATCAAATTGATATAAAATGGAATCAATTGGCGGAACACGTCTCATCGTTTCAGAAGCTGTAAAAATTTCATTGGCAGTTTTGACGGTCAATTTATATGTTTTACCTACTTTTCCGAAAATGTCTGTCGGCGAATCAGGAGTCCAAACATAAGCACCCAATTCTGATTTAGCTTCTTTAAATAAATACTCTTTACCTTCATTATCCGAAATTGAAACATTAGCGCCTACAATTTTGGGAGCATTTGTATTGTCAAAATAGTCTTGGGATCTAGATAAAACAATTTTTTGAGGTCCTGGTAAATTCGTCAATGTGGCTTCTATAACCATATAATGATCAGAACTAGGCGTATTCAACGTCACGATGTCCTCACATGAACTCAAAATGAACCCTAGCATCAAAACAAATAAAATCGAGGTATTTGCCTTCATCAAAATGAAAAATTATAAGTGACTGCTGGAACAAAAGAACCAATAATAGATAACTGGACCGCCTCTGTTTTCATTGAATTATCTTCGTTTGGCCTAGTATAAATAGAAAAAGGATTTTTTCGATTGTACACATTATAAATCGAGAAAACCCATTCAGATGTTCCTTTTCCAAACAAAGCTTTTTTGTTTTTCTTGGTGGCCGACAAATCCAATCGATTGTAATCTGGCACCCTAATATTTCCTCGAGTTCCAGGTTGAGTTTGAGGATAAGCAATGCCTTCATAAATGTATTTTTGTGCAGGAATCGAATAAGGAACACCCGTAATATAAGCGAAATTAGCACCAAAAGACCATTTGTCACTAAGGCTATACTGACCTATTACATTTAAAGTATGCGTACGGTCATATCGATTTGCGTACCATTCGCCCCCATTAAGTCCTTCTATTTTTCGCTCGGTACGTGCCAAAGTATAACTAACCCACCCGGTTAATTTACCTACGTTTTTCTTGACAAAAAACTCAATTCCATAGGCTCTGCCATCTCCAAACAGCAAGTCTTTTTCAAAATAAGGGTTCAAAAACAAATTAGCTCGATCCGCATAATCGATTTGATTTTGCATTGCCTTATAATAAACCTCGACAGAAGTTTCATAATTATTTCCGTCAGGCCCTAAATTTTTAAAGAAGCCCATGGCAACTTGGTCAGCTAACTGGGGTTTTATATTATTGGTCGATGAAGTCCAAACATCCAAAGGAGTAGAAGCTGCCGTATTGGACATCAAATGCACATATTGAGCTAGGCGATTGTAACTTGTTTTAATGGATGCATTTTGGCCTACATTTAAATTCAAGGATAACCTAGGCTCCCAATTTCCGTATGAGGCTACGGTGGTAGTAGGATCCGTTTTATTGATTTTTAAAATATAGCCTGATGCATTTTCTGTGGAAATAGGCACTTTAACACGGTCATAGTATTCCCCATTCAAACTTTTATAATCATAATAAGAATACCGCATTCCGTATTGAACAGAAAAGACAGGTGATATTTTCAATTCTTGGCTTATATAAGCAGACGACTCCGTTCCCTTTTTATTTGCTTGGCCAAATTCCCGTTTCTCACCAGTGGATGTAGCGATAGCTTTGCCAGGTTTAAACTCGTATGAAAGAATTTGGCCCCCAAAACTGATCGTGTTTGTCGGATTAACGTAATAAGTAAAATCTGGCTTGATGCTTAAATTTTCAATATTGGACGACCATTTAAATGAATCATTGGGTCTTTTATTTTCGATATCAGAGTCTAATAAATAATCATAGTTGCTATAAAAAGCCGTAGCGTTCATAAATAGTTTTTCGGAAAAAACATGATTCCAGCGAGAGGATACAGTTCCATTGCCCCAGTTAAAACCAAAACTCGTCCCAAAAACATCTCGCCCAAAGTAACCAGAAAGGAAAACGGTATTTTTAGCATTGATGTTGTAATTAACCTTGGCCGTTAAATCATAAAAATTAAAGGACGCATTTGCATTGTTGCCCGTTAAAAAAGGCTTGGCCAAAATGTCTATGTAGGATCTTCTTGCGGCAAAAATAAACGAAGCTTTATCTTTTATAATGGGCGCCTCAATCGAAAAACGAGAAAATATAACCCCAATACCTCCATTAACTTCAAGCTTTTTGGAATTACCTTCCTTCATTTTTACGTCCAATATGGAGGACGCCCGACCACCATATTGAGCTGGAATACCTCCTTTGTAAAGCTTTACATCTTTAACAGCATCCGGATTAAATACAGAGAAAAAACCAAATAAATGGGATGAGTTATAGACAGGAGCATCATCTAGTAAAACAAGGTTTTGATCTACACCCCCACCACGAACATTAAATCCTGATGCACCTTCACCTACCGTTGACACACCCGGTAAAAGCTGAATGGCTCTAACTAAATCGACTTCTCCCAGTAAAGCAGGAATTTTCCGAATGGTTTTAATGTCAATTTTATTCACTGACATTTCAATCCCCTTAACATTTTCGTCAATGGCCCTAGTGCGAACCACCACCTCATCCAATTCTTTATTAGTTGATTTTAATTCCAAATTAAGTACTTGAGACGCTCCTGAAAAAAGGACTTTTCGTTCGATTTTTTCGTATCCGGTTGAACTAAAAATTAAGGTATATTCACCAGGATTTAGGGTAATGCTGTAGAAACCATAGGTGTTTGAGGAGTTACCTACTTTCAGTTCCTTTACATATACATTAGCACCGATTAAACCTTCCCCATTCAAGGCATCTTTTAAGTAGCCACTAAGTGTAGATTTCTGGGCTACAACTAAATTGGAAAAACTTAGGCAAACTATAATGATTAGGGCGCGAATATTCATATTCATAAGTGCAAATTTAAGGCACAATATCCAATTCCCATAACCACTCATCACAAAATATAAAAAATTATATTATCAGTAACATATTACTGATAATTTTTTAATACGAGTTAATACATTATTTTTACCCATTGAAAAATCGACTATGGATTTAAAAATATTCGGAAAAATAATTAGAGAGAAAAGAAGTACGCTAAGATTAAAGCAGGACGAATTGAGTGAAAAAAGTGGAGTAGCCATTAAAACCATTCATTCCATTGAGCTAGGAAAAGGCAATCCGTCTATTAAAACAATATTACGATTATTTGACACGTTAGAATTAGATTTCATTGTGGTAGCAACTAAGATAAAAAATTAATTATGGAACACGCAATCAGTCATGAGAGAATCCCGACTCACATTTTCGCCGATTCAGAAAAAGCATCCAAGGCAGTTGCCTTAGAAATAGCCGCATTGATTAGGCAAAAAACGAAGGAGAATAAACCAGCCGTTTTAGGATTAGCCACGGGTTCTTCACCGAAAAAAGTATACCAAGAACTTATTCGGATGCATAAAGAAGAGGGCTTAAGTTTCAAAAATGTAATCACTTTTAATTTAGACGAATACCACCCGATGGAGCCGGATTCTGTTCAAAGTTATGTACGATTCATGAAGGAACAACTCTTTGATCAAATTGACATACCGGTAACAAATTACCATTTACCGGATGGAACATTGCCAATCGAAAAAATACCAGAGTTCTGTAAAGACTATGAAGATAAGATTGAGAAACTAGGGGGATTGGATTTCCATTTATTAGGCATTGGGCGAAATGGCCACATTGGATTTAATGAGCCAGGTTCGCTTATTAATTCGAAGACTCGATTAATGACCTTGGACATCAATACTAAAATAGATGCGGCCGTAGATTTTGGCGGATTAGCCAAAGTTCCCAAAAAGGCGATTACTTTAGGAATTGATAAAATCATGCAGGCCAAACGAATCGTTTTATTGGCCTGGGGTGAACACAAAGCTGAAAGTGTGGCAAGGGCTGTTGAAGGCCAAGTTACTTCCGACATCCCCGCATCGTATTTACAGCAACATACAAACGCAACCTTTATTTTAGATGAAACGGCAGCTGCTTTATTAACTCGGATTAAAACTCCTTGGCTTGTCGACTCAGTGACATGGGATCGAAAAATGATCAAAAAAGCGGTCACGCACTTGTCGTTGCACTTAGAAAAACCGGTATTGAAGTTGACCAACAAGGATTACAATGAAAATGGGCTATCTGATTTACTTTCCTTATATGGTCAAGCGTATGAAATAAACATTGAAGTATTCAATTATTTGCAGCACACCATTTCGGGTTGGCCCGGAGGAAAACCAAATGCGGATGATACCAATAGACCGGAAAGAGCTTTTCCTGCTAAGAAAAAGGTCATCATATTTTCTCCTCATCCGGATGACGATATTATTTCTATGGGTGGTACATTTCAGCGTCTTCAAGACCAAGGCCATGAGGTTCATGTAGCTTATCAAACTACAGGAAACATTGCTGTGGCCGATGATGAAGCACTTCGCTTTGCAGAATTTGTAGTAGATTTCAACGAAAAATTTGAGAGCCCGAACATCAAAGCCAATAAAATATATAAAGATGCCATTCGCTTTTTAAAGAATAAAAAAGATTCCGAATTGGATATCGATGCAGTCCGACAAATTAAAGGCTTAATCAGAAAAGGGGAAGCAAAAAATACTTGTCGGTTTGTAGGGATTAAAAAAGAAAATGCTCATTTCTTAGAGATGCCTTTTTACGAAACAGGTACGATTCGTAAAAAACCATTGGCCGAGATTGATATTCAATTAATCATCGATTTAATCGAGACTGTTCAACCACATCAAATTTACGCTGCAGGAGATTTAGCTGATCCACACGGAACACATAAAGTATGCTTAGATGCGATATTTGAAGCGATTTCAAGAATCAAGCATCGTGAATACATGAAAAATTGCTGGGTTTGGTTATACAAAGGTGCATGGGCTGAGTGGGATATTGACCAGATTGAAATGGCCGTTCCCATGTCTCCGGATCAGGTTTTCAAAAAAAGGATGGGTATTTTTAAACATCAATCCCAAAAAGACGGTGTGGTATTCCAGGGGGACGACTCGCGTGAATTTTGGCAAAGAGCTGAAGATCGTAATAGAGGAACTGCTCAGATTTACAACAAACTAGGGCTAGCTGAATACGAAGCTATGGAGGCTTTTGTTCGTTGGAAATTCTAATTTAGACTAAAGCTTCATATAAAATCTCGGCGGTATGCTTGGCATGTCGCTGAGTTCCATCGTGAATTTGATGCCGGCAACTTGTACCTGAAGCAACTATTTCAGTTTCAATCGTTTGTGCACGGACCGTTGGAAATAAAACCAGCTCCCCTATTTGCATTGACAAATCATAGTGTTCTTTTTCGTAACCAAATGAACCGGCCATACCACAGCAACCCGATGGAATGAGTTGGACTTCATAATTTTCAGGCAAAGACAAAGCCTTTTTAGCGGCCACCAAAGAACTCATGGCTTTTTGCTGGCAATGGCCGTGCAACTTCAATAAACGCTTTTCCTGTTTAAATGAACTTTTAAGGATACGTTTGGCATCAGCCTCACGGGCAATAAACTCTTCTAACAACAACACATTTTTACTCAATTGCTGAGCCTTTTCAAACCAAGCCTCCGAAACTAAATCAGGATATTCGTCTCTAAAAGTTAAAATAGCTGATGGCTCGATACCCACTAAAGGCATATTTTCGTCAATTAAAGTAGACCATAATTCCACATTAGCCTGAGCCAAAAGGCGTGCTTCATCCAGCATACCCTTGGACAAAAATGACCGCCCAGAGATTGGATGAGGGATGGTTTTAACTTCGTAGCCTAATTTTTCTAATAAAAGAACTGTTTTTTTACCTACTTCAACATCATTGAAATTTGTAAATTCATCAACAAATAAATACAAAGATTTAGTTGACGAAATAGACTTTCTTCCTTTCAGCCATGACCACAATGTTTGACTGGCCAATAAAGGCATCGTTCTATCTGGATGAAAACCCACCATTTTATTAGCCAATCGGCGTATAAATGGGGTCCCCATCACCAAATTGTATATTGAAGGAACGTACGACGCCAATGAAGATATGGAAGCGAAATGACCCACTAACCAACTCCGTAAAGGGGTACCATTCTCTTTTTGATACTGGTATAAAAATTCCATTTTCAATTTCGCCACATCCACGTTGGACGGACATTCAGCCTTGCAACCTTTACACGCCAAACACAAATCCATAACTTCCTTAATCTCCTTATGATTAAAGCGGTTTGGTTGCGTAGATCGCGTTAAAAACTCCCTTAGAATATTAGCACGGGCTCGAGTCGTTTCTTTTTCGTTTCGAGTTGCCATAAAAGACGGGCACATGGTGCCTCCAGAAATAGGTGTTTTTCGGCAATCCCCTGAACCATTGCATTGCTCGGCATGCTGTAAAATATCTTGATCCTGATACCTAAAAGCTGTATTGAATTCGGGTGTTTGTTGGCCCGCCTCATATCGCAAAAAAGTATCCATCGGCGGCGTATCGACAATTTTATTGGGGTTAAATATTCCCTTGGGATCCCACCACGACTTTAATTCGCGCATCAATTGATAATTCGCTTCACCCACCATCCAAGGAATAAATTCACCTCTCAATCTACCATCCCCATGCTCTCCAGAAAGTGAACCGTTATATTTTTTAACAAGTCGGGCAATTTCTTCGGCAATGTGTCGAAACTGTTGGTGCCCCTCCTCCGTTTTTAAATTAATGATGGGCCTTAAATGCAATTCACCAGAACCTGCATGTGCATAGTGCACACAGTATAAATGATTCGCTGTCAGAATCTCATTGAATTCTGCAATAAACGCGGGCAAATCTTGCACATCCACAGCCGTATCTTCAATCACAGCCACTGCTTTTTCATCTCCTGGTAAATTGGAAAGTAGCCCCAAACCCGCCTTTCTCAAATCCCATACTTTTAAAACTCCATCACCCGTAACGTAAGGGAAATAATAGCCAAAACCCGCAGCGCGCATCGCCTTCTCCAGTTTCTGGGCTTGATCGGCAACCTCATTTGCATCATCTCCACGTAGTTCAACGACCAAAATAGCTCCTGGATCCCCTTGAACAAAGAAACGATTTTGACTTTGTTCAGGATTGGCCTTGGTACATTCCAAAATATAATGATCCATTAATTCGGATGCAGATGGATTAAACGGCAAGGCAATTAAATTAGCTCTTAACGCTTCATCTATTGTATTAAAATGTGCACAAACTAAACCCAAATGCGCAGGCGGCAAGGGATCAACATGCAATTTAATGCGAGTAACAAAACAAAGTGTCCCTTCAGACCCTGCAAGCAGATTACAGAAGTTGAAACTCGGCTTTCCAGCAATAAATGAACTGGAATTAACTAACGTGTCAAGTGCATAACCCGTATTTCGTCGATTAATGCTTGGCTTTGGAAACTCAGAAATGATATTATTTTGGACGATTGGGTCCGATAACACCCGAAGTGTCTCCGCATATATTTTCTGCAAGCGACTCCCCTCAGCCAATGTCGAAAGCGTTTTAAATGGATCTTCCGCTTCAAATGTCACAAAAGTACCATCTGAAAGATATCCTTCAACGGCTAGAACATGGTCACGAGTAGAACCATAAACGATGGAATTAGATCCGCAGGAATTATTTCCAAGCATTCCACCCATCATGGCACGATTGGCGGTAGAGGTTTCAGGCCCAAAAAACAAACCGTGTTTTTTCAATTCGACATTCAAGACATCACGAACGACACCGGGTTCTACCCAAACATAAGATTCCCCTTTATTTACTTCTATGATGCGATTGAAATACTTAGAAACATCCACCACTAAGCCGGAGCCTACCACTTGGCCCGCTAGAGATGTCCCTGCCGTCCTTGGAATGATTGGTATTTGGTGCCGATCGGCAAAAGAAATTAACGTTTGAATATCTTCAATCGTCTCAGGTATAGCCACTCCCAAAGGCATTTCTCGGTAGGCAGATGCATCCGTCGCATACAAAGTCCGCATCACAGTATCTGTAAACAGAGAACCTTGTAATTGTTCTGCTAATTCCGATAAGATTGTAGGAGTCAAGGTAGAAACCGCCATGCCATTTAATTAATTCTTAGGTTGCAATTTACATAAACCTAAGATTAGTAGCAATTGGGCAGGGATATAAGTTCCCATGATCATGATTGAATTCCCCGGAAATGAATAATAAAACTTGGCTAAAGCTAATAAGCTATCAGAAATGACAAAAAAGATAGCGCCTATCAATATAAAATAATAGGAGGAATCCATTTTTCTTAAGTAGGCGGCATAAAGCATTGTACCGAGTGCTAATGCATACAAACTAACAGGAATGTATAATGCGACAGGAATTAGAGGCATTAAAAAAGCTAAAAAACCTGCAACGTATATGAATATGGGAATAATAGGCCATGAAAACCATTGACGCAAATTAAAATAGCCTAGTGAACTTTGGGATGAAAATAGTCGTATATATCCTATCTGCATGATCAAGAATGAACCTAAGCCCAATTGGAAATACAGCGGCGAATTGCCTGGAATCAACAAAAACATGTCACCGAGCCAAGCAAAAACAAGTATGAAAATTAATTTATTTCGATGTATGATATTTGATTGAGAAAAAACATACAGCAAGAGCATCGGCATCAATAAGGGCTTAGTTAATGTTCTAAGCAAAGGCTGTTCGATAACTGCCGACAAGATATTTAATGCTCCAATAAGTGAATAAATAAACAGAGCTATTCTAGCCATAGTTTTCAATCGATCTAATAACGGTATTTCCCTTTTTCGAAATCGAAAATAAGCAACTTTTGACCATTTGATTTATTAAGCATGATAGAGTCTCTGTTATAGGAATCCACTCGTTGAATAAATTGATCTTTTTCACTGAAGTATAAATTTACATTTTGAGCATCTGTAGGGTCCACTATTCGATTTCGCATGTGTTTTGAATCTAAAAAGTTAGCCATTGAAGATGGATAAACTACTGTGTCACCACTTTTATATTTTTCTTTTATTAGATCAGCAATTTTAATGTAAGGATTTGGACCTCTATCATGAGAATAAGTGTATTTCTGAGGCTTGTCAGAGTAAAGAGGGAGAAACATTTGGACTAAAAAATATGTTTGACTAACAAGAAAAAGACAAATAATTGCCTTCACCCAAATCCCTTTATTCCACTGATAAGCTAAAAAACCTACTGAAATAAATATACCAAATGGCAAGCCAAAACTAGCATATCGCAGGAAAAATCCTGAAGTTGTTCCTGCTTTAAGAGCCGCAAGAAATAAAAAAATGATGGGGATTGATATTTGAATTAAACCAAATGTATATATTTTTCTTTCCTCGAAATCAATTTTTCTAAGCCACCCAAATACTCCAAATAGAAAAACAATGAGAGCGATAGCTCCTATTTTATACCCATGTTTCCCATATAGGTCATTCGTCCAAAGAAACTGATCAGATAAAATTGATACTGTTCGTCTAAAAATATTTGAAGGCGTTGATAATTCTAACCAGCCTGGGATTTCTCCATTTGCTTTAATAAAGCCTAATAATTGCTCTGCAGCATCCGCTTGAAATTGCAAGAAATATTGCCCCGGACCAAAGACCATCCAAAGCCCAAGCGGAAACAAAATTAAGGTAAGACCTAAAACCATACGAATCCAAAATTTCCAAGGATATCGCAATATAAGTAGGAATAAAAACTGGCCTACAATAACTAAGCCTGTCAAATAAGTACTAAATAATGCACCAATACTGGTCAAAATCCATGCAAACCAATTTTTTTGATTCTTATAGCTATGTTCAGAATTCTCTTGAATTAAATTCCAAAAAAAGTAATTAGATGCCGTTGTAAAAAATAAACTAGTGGCATAATTTCTAACTTGTTGGCTGTAGATGACAAAAAAAGGTTCAATAACAGCTAAGCTTAGAATAAATAAAGACCATTTTTGAAGCGGCTTAATTTTCTTGGACCAAATGTACATTAGCCATAATGTTAGCACATTAAATAAGACTGATACGCTCCGCATGGACTCATCGCTTTTGCCAAATAAGAAGGCAAAAAGTTTCAACAACATATCATGTATGAGACTGTTTCCACTAACATCACCCCTGGCATCTGCGTCAAACCAGGCTTTAATTCCTCGACTAGCCCAAAAATCTGCTGGGGTGAATGTCTTTTCAGGATTCATTAAGTCTCCCATACCACCTTGGTTTATATTTGCCACACCCAATAGTACGCTTGATCTTTCGTCAGAAAATAAACTGAAATTACCTAAATGATAGACTCGTAAAAAAATGCCCAATGTCAAAAGGGTAAAAAATAGTACAATCTGAACACTTCGATTATTTACCATGGTCATTATCGCATTAAAACATAAAAATCACTTGACTTCTCAATCAAGTGATTTAAATATTAATTTTTCATTTTTTCTTATGAACCACAAGCTTCACATGCTTCCGGATTATCTAAGGAACATGCCATATCAGACTGATTTTGTGCGGCATCGGTAGTAAAGGAAGCAGCAGCCTGTGCCGTATGTGCAGCATATTGCAATTCTGTTTCGTTCACATTGTTTGTTTGCTCAATTTGAACTTCCGCTTGCTTCTCGATGGTAAACTTAATCGCATCAGCAGCTGCTTTTGTACGTAAATAGTACATGCCCGTTTTTAAACCAAGTTTCCACGCGTGGAAGTGCATCGAAGTTAGCTTACCAAAATTCACATCTTGAATGTGAATATTTAAACTTTGAGACTGACAGATGTATGCTCCACGATCAGCAGCCATTTCCAAAATAGTTTTTTGCTTAATCTCCCAAACCGTTTTGTACAATTCCTTAAGATCTTTAGGAATCTCAGGTATACCCTGTACCGAACCGTTCGCTGAAATCAATTTATTTTTCATGGATTCATTCCATAATCCTAACTTGATCAAATCCTTCAACAAATGCTTGTTCACTACCGCAAATTCACCTGACAATACACGTCTTGCATAAATATTCGATGTGTATGGCTCAAAACATTCGTTATTACCTAAGATTTGTGAAGTAGAAGCCGTAGGCATTGGCGCAACCAATAAAGAATTACGAACTCCATTTTTAACTACTTTTTCACGTAAACTCTCCCAATCCCAACGCCCTGAACTTGGCGTAACATTCCACATATCGAACTGGAAAATACCCTTTGAAATAGGTGAACCCTCCCAAGTAGAATATGGTCCTTCTTTAATCGCTAATTCCATGGATGCCTCCATAGAAGCATAGTAGATAGTTTCAAAAATATCTTTGTTTAATTGCTGTGCCTCAGGTGACTCAAATGGCATTCTCAACATAATAAACACATCCGCTAATCCTTGAACTCCTAATCCAATAGGCCTGTGACGTAAATTTGAATTACGAGCCTCCGGTACAGGATAGTAGTTGACGTCAATAATCTTATTTAAATTCTTTGTCGCCGACTTAGTAACGTCATATAATTTTGCGTGATCAAATTCATTGACACCTTTGTCATTAGCCTTCACATATTTAGGCAAAGCCAAAGAAGCCAAATTACAAACGGCTACCTCATCTTTCGATGTATATTCAATAATTTCAGTACACAAATTCGAAGATTTAATTGTACCTAAATTCTTTTGATTCGATTTGCTGTTCGCATGGTCTTTGTACAACATATACGGCGTACCGGTCTCTGTTTGAGATTCTAATACTTTAAACCATAATTCTTGTGCCTTAACCACCTGCCGAGCCTTACCCGCCAACTCATATTTATGGTATAATGCCTCAAACTCTTCTCCATGCGTATCGGATAGTCCCGGACACTCATGTGGGCAGAATAAAGACCACTCCTCATTGTCTTCAACACGCTTCATGAATAAATCTGGAATCCAAAGGGCATAAAACAAATCCCTTGCTCGCATCTCTTCTTTACCGTGATTCTTTTTTAATTCCAAAAATTCAAAAACATCTGCATGCCAAGGCTCCAAATAGATCGCAAAAGAACCTTTACGTTTTCCTCCTCCCTGATCCACATAACGCGCCGTATCATTGAAAACACGAAGCATAGGAATAATACCATTGGACGTACCATTTGTTCCCTTAATGTAAGAACCTGTCGCACGAATATTGTGTATACTTAAACCTATACCACCAGCCGATTGTGAAATTTTAGCTGTTTGTTTTAACGTATCGTAAATTCCTTCAATTGAATCATCTTGCGTAGTCAATAAAAAACAAGATGACATCTGTGGCTTTGGAGTACCCGCATTAAATAAAGTAGGGGTTGCATGCGTAAACCAACGCTCCGAAAGCAAGTTATAGGTCTCAATGGCAGAAGCAAGATCTGTTTGATGAATACCCACCGCCACACGCATCAACATGTGTTGCGGGCGCTCAGCTATTTGACCCTCCAATTTTAATAGATACGATTTCTCTAAAGTCTTGAATCCAAAATAATCATAACCGAAATCGCGGTCATAGATAATCGCCTCATCCAACTCTACCGCATTCTTCTTAATGATATCGTAAACCTCCTTTGATAACAAGGCTGCATTTTGTCCGGTTTTAGGATCTACGTAAGTAAACAAGCGCTTCATCGTTGCCGAAAAAGATTTTAACGTGTTCTTGTGTAAATTAGAAATGGCAATCCTAGCCGCTAACACAGCATAGTCCGGATGCTTTGTTGTTAACGAAGCCGCGGTCTCCGCTGCCAAATTATCCAATTCAGTCGTTTTAACTCCATCATACAAGCCAGAGATAACTTTTCTGGCCACCTCTAGAGGTTGAACAAAAAAGGGATCTAAACTGTAACAAAGTTTTTCTATCCTAGCTGTGATTTTGTCAAACTTGACAGATTCGCGACGACCGTCTCTTTTAATTACGTACATGTGTTTCCTAAAAATATAATTTAAAATTGCTTAAAACTAGAGTGGAATGCGGTCAAAAAAATCGGCGTTTTTGCATGAATTCCTTCTCAGTAAAATTAGAAAAAAACGCACCCACTTGCAAACATTATTTTCTTAAAAAAACATTAAAAAAGAGGTATATTTAAATTACAATATTTAACTCCCATAAATTCAAATCATTAAGCAAGTTGTCTCTTGGAAAAATACAATAAAAATATTTTTTAGATTTATAAAACGCTTTAATTGGCTCTAAAAACACAAAAAAAATAACACAAAAGTTTTGTTAGATCTGCAAAATTTGTCTATTTTTGCAACCCGATTAAATGAGCCTGAATCCCAATGGCCTCATTGATACAAATAAAATGACGGCAGGGAATCGTCCGAAAAAAAATAAAATGAAAAAAGACATCCATCCAGAATACAAAGAAGTAGTATTCCATGATTTATCTTCAGATTACAAGTTTTTAACCCGTTCTTGCGCAGCAACAACAGAAACAACAGAATTTGAAGGTGCAACTTACCCGGTTTATAAAGTCGAGGTATCTTCACAATCACATCCATTTTATACAGGTAAAAATGTATTATTAGATACAACTGGACGTGTAGATAAATTCAATAAGCGTTACGCGAAGAGTTAATTTTCTTCAAAAACATACATCAAAGCCTCTTCAATAATCTTGTCGAGGCTTTTTTTGTAAATTGCAAAATGGAGAAAGCCATACACCTTTTTGACGATCCAAAAATTACCCAAAATCTGCGACCGATAAGCTATATACGTAGCTTAGCTGAGCATTGGATTGGCCTATCAAAAATTCATGAAAAATGGAGTCAGGCCACACACAAAAAAGTAAGTTGGGGTGCGGCTGAAATACAACCCAACGCATTACATATTTTAGGGTCAGTCCTTCCAAGCCAAGAGCTCATTCGAGAGCTAGAAAACTTACCTGAGCAAACCAACTTATATTTTCAAGGACAGCTGATCGCCCAAAGAGGTTTAGGGGTATCGTCGGCCGACTGGAATAACATTAACTCCCAAGCCAATCCAGTATTTTTCTCAAAATTCGAAGACCTTTTGAGCCTAAATGCAGCATTGCTTAAAAAGGAAATAAAACCAAATGCATTTGACCTAAATCATTTAAAAGAAAATGGCAATATCCTCATACATCCTGAAAATTGCTTTATAGACGCCACAGCAGATTTAAAAGGCAGTATTTTAGATGCAAGCCAAGGACCCATTTATATTGGAAAACATGCAATCATTCAGATCGGTACGCTAATTCAAGGACCCGCAGCCATTTTAGATCATTCAGTGACCAACTTAGGAGCTAAAATAAGGCCATTTACGACGATTGCGCCTCACTGTAAAGTAGGCGGCGAAATAAGCAATTCCATTTTTTACCCCTTTTCAAATAAAGGGCATGATGGGTACGCCGGATCGTCGATTATTGGGTCGTTTTGCAATTGGGGAGCCATGACTTGTACCTCGAATGTTAAAAATGATTTGAATGAGGTGGATATTTTCGACTACTCAACGGCAAAGCCACGAAAGACCAATACCAAATCACTTGGAGTAATCATGGGCGATTTTGTCACGACGGGTATCGGCACGCGATTTAATACAGGAACCGTGGTTGGCAATCATTGTAATATCAGTGGCATTCAATTTTTGCCCAAATTCATCCCTTCATTAACTTGGGGGGAGTATCCCAACGTAAAAAAATATGAATTTGAGAAAGCACTAGCCAATGCCAAGAAATGGGCAAAAGCAAAAAATCAAGAATTACCAGAAAATTCGGGCGAACTCATTGAACAAATTTGGAAAGAGGAAGCATCTTTACGAAATTAGTACTTTCTAATAATCCTCCATGCGATTTCAGGACATCCCAGGTTTACATGTGGTCAAAAAACAATTAAGCAATGCCGTGCAAAATCAGCACATTGCGCATGCCCAATTGTTTCAAGGGCCAACGGGTGGCGCACAAACGGCGATGGCTTTGGCTTTTGTATCCTATTTATTCTGTACTCAAAAGGAGGGCGATGATGCCTGTGGAGCTTGTCCAAGTTGCCAAAAAGTCCACAAAGGAATACATCCAGACATCGTATATGTATTCCCCTCCATCACCACAAAAAAAGTTAAGGAAGCTGAATCTGATGCATTTTTACCTGAGTGGAGGAAATTTATGTTGGAATCACCTTATCGCACCATCGCCGATTGGTTAACCTATTTAGGTGCGGAAGGCAATCGACAAGGAAATATACCCGTTGAAGAAACGAGAAAGCTCATTCAAAAAATAAGCCTGAAGCCTTTTGAGGCTCCCTTTAAAATTGTATTTATTTGGAATGCCGAAACACTAAATCTATCATCGGGAAACGCTTTATTGAAAACACTTGAGGAACCACCTTCATCTACCTTATTTATTTTAATCTGTTCCGATCCACAAAAGTTGCTGACTACAATCATATCTAGAACCCAACGCATTAATGTAGGGACCGTTGACGAGGAAGATTTAGCCCCCTTCCTAACGAAAAAAACAGGCATTGAAATGGAAAAAGCGCAACAACTAGCCATTACCTGCGAGGGAAATATTTCTTGGGCATTAGAAAAAGCGGTGAATGAAAATATGAGTGCAACGACTTGGTTTGCCGAGTGGATGCGGGCGGTGTATTCAAAAAACCTGATCAAAATTTCATTGTTGGCAGATCAGTTTGATGCATTCAGCAAAGAGGATCAAAAAAGTGTGTTAGAACATACTCTACATATATTTAGGCAATGTTTATATCAAATATCAGGGACGTCCCAACTCATTAAATCGCTTGAAAAAGAACGTGGATTTATCGAAAACTTTTCAAAAACATTAACGGGGGAAGCCATCGGAAAAATGAGTGAAAAAGTTTCAGAAGTACATTATCATTTGGAAAGAAATGCACGTGCTAAAATGTTACACCTAGATCTTTCGCTTCAACTAATTCGAATTTTCCATGCGAAAAATTAAAATAGGAACCCGAAATTCAGCGCTGGCCATTTGGCAGGCAAATTACATTGGCTCATATTTGGAAAAAGCGGGGCTCAACTATGAATTAATTGCGATATCGACCAAAGGTGATCAAATTTTAGATCGATCGCTTTCGAAAATTGGATCAAAAGGGGTGTTCACAGAGGAACTCGAACAGATGTTGCGAAATGGAGACATTGACATCGCTCAGCATTCGGCCAAAGATCTTCCGTCGACGCTTCCCGAAGATTTACAATTGATTGCCTTTACGGAAAGAGAAAAATCGCATGATGTGTTGCTTAGTTTAGATCCGAATTTCACATTGAATACCCCAGGAACTTATCAGATTGGTACATCATCGACACGCCGACGGGCATTTTTAGGACATCATTATCCTACTTTAAAGCCGGTAGAGATGCGTGGAAATTTACAAACCCGATTAGAGAAGTTGAAAAATGGCGACTGCGATGCGATGATCCTAGCTTACGCAGGTGTATATCGGATGGATATGTCGGCCTATATTACTGAACATTTACCTTTGGATCAATTTATCCCTGCGGTGGGTCAAGGATCTGTGGCGATTCAATGTGCGAAGACACTGTCCCAGGATTTGCAAAACATCATTCGATCCGCATGCAATCATGAAGCTACCGAAATATGCATTTTGGCGGAGCGGGAACTGTTATCCAAACTAGATGGAGGTTGCAGTGTCCCGGTATATGGACATGCTCAAATTGAAAAAGATGTTGTAAATTTGACCGGTGGAGTTTTAAGCTTAGATGGCCAACAAAAAATCGAGTTTTCGCTTACAGGTAAAAATCCGATTGAATTAGGTCAAAAAATAGCTGACCAATTAATTGGCGAAGGAGCCAGTGAATTATTGAAAGAAATTAGAAGACAAATTGCCTTATAACATAGCATGGAACAAACGATTTTAATTACGGGATCTAATGGCCTTTTAGGTCAAAAACTAGTTCACTTGTTGAGCCAGTTTCCTGAAATTAAATTAATCGCCACCGCTAAGGGCCCCAATCGCCTTACTGGAGATTTGAAATACACGTACGTTTCCCTTGACATCACGAATGAAGTTGAAGTTTTGGAGGTTTTTAAAACATACCAGCCTGATGCATTAATTCATACGGCCGCCATGACGAATGTCGATACCTGTGAAGCTGATCCTGAGGGATGTGAATTGTTAAATGTGACGGCGGTGTCCTATTTAATTAATGCATGCAAGTCGAATAGCACATTTTTCTGCCACGTATCCACCGACTTCATTTTTGACGGGCTTTCAGGGCCCTATGATGAAAATGCCAAGCCAAATCCTATCTCTATCTATGGAGAGAGTAAATTAAAGGCAGAGCAATTGCTTCAAGCATCTAC
>Ga0164295_10000972_pt1 | contig 23808 bp, 23 predicted proteins | sample GEODES006metaG_FD_111798 | JGI IMG/M metagenome (GOLD analysis project Ga0164295, IMG submission 111798) | Oligotrophic lake water microbial communities from Sparkling Lake, Wisconsin, USA - GEODES006 metaG | ecosystem: Environmental > Aquatic > Freshwater > Lake | place: USA: Sparkling Lake... | reverse complement strand
GATTGCCGGTGATCTCATGACGATGCCGGGGCTGCCCAAAGTGCCCGCCGCCGAGAACATCGACGTCGACGCCAACGGCAATATCAGCGGCCTCTTCTGACGTTTCGCCGCGACCGCCCCGATGCCAATGGGGTTGTTGGGATTCTTGAGGTATAGCCACTGGTTTCCAGTGCCGTTGACCGCGGTGCCGGGCCGCGGCGACTAAGATCTGCGGCATGACCACCGATGCGATCGTGACAGCTAACGCCGCTCCCGGCGCCGACTATGCCGCAACCGCCGGGGAGGCCTATCGGGCGGCGTTGCGCGTCATCGAATCCGTCGAGCCGCGGATCGCCGCGGCCACCCGCAAAGAGCTTGCCGATCAGCGTGATTCGCTCAAACTGATCGCCAGCGAGAACTACGCCTCACCGGCCGTTCTGCTGACCGCGGGAACCTGGCTGTCGGACAAGTACGCCGAGGGCACCATCGGGCACCGCTTCTACGCCGGCTGCCAGAACATCGACGAGGTCGAATCCATTGCGGCCGAGCACGCCCGCGAACTGTTCGGCGCCCAGTACGCCTATGTGCAACCGCACTCGGGCATCGATGCCAACCTGGTCGCATTCTGGGCCATCCTGGCGACCCGGGTCGAGGCACCCGCCCTGAGCGAAGTGGGCGTGAAGAATGTCAACGACCTCTCTGAGGCGGAATGGGAGCGGCTGCGGGCCAAGCTGGGCAGTCAGCGGCTGATGGGTATGTCGCTGGACGCCGGTGGACATCTCACCCACGGGTTCCGGCCGAACATCTCCGGCAAGATGTTTCACCAGCGCAGCTACGGCACCGACCCGGTGACCGGGTTGATCGACTACGACGCCGTCGCCGCTTCCGTCCGGGAGTTCAAGCCGCTGATTCTGGTTGCCGGCTACTCGGCCTACCCGCGGCGGGTGAACTTCGCCACGATGCGCGAGATCGCCGACGAGGTGGGCGCCACCCTGATGGTCGACATGGCGCACTTCTCGGGCCTGGTGGCGGGCAAGGTGTTCACCGGCGACGAGGACCCGGTGCCGCATGCTCACGTCGTCACCACCACCACGCACAAGTCGCTGCGCGGACCGCGTGGCGGACTGGTGCTGGCCACCGCCGAGTATTCCGATGCCGTGGACAAGGGCTGCCCGATGGTGCTCGGCGGGCCGATGTCGCATGTCATGGCTGCCAAGGCGGTCGCCTTCGCCGAGGCCCGCCAGCCGTCGTTCCAGGCCTACGCCCAACGGGTGGCCGATAACGCCAAGGCGTTCGCCGACGGCCTGATGCGCCGGGGCGCGCATCTGGTCACCGGCGGCACCGATAACCACATCGTGTTACTCGACGTGCAGTCTTTCGGGCTCACCGGGCGACAGGCCGAGTCCGCGCTACTGGATGCCGGCATCGTGACCAACCGCAACTCCGTCCCGGCGGATCCCAACGGTGCCTGGTACACCAGTGGCATCCGTTTCGGCACCCCGGCGCTGACCACCCGGGGCTTCGGGCCGGCCGAGTTCGACCGGGTCGCCGAACTGGTCGTGGAAGTGCTCTCCAACACCCAACCGGACGGCACCTCGAAGGCCAAGTACTCACTCGTGGACAGCACTGCGGACTGGGTGCGCGCCGCCGCCGCGGAACTGCTCGCGGCCAATCCGCTGTACCCGGGCTTAACCCTGTAACTGCCGAACCGCCACGCTCTGCCGGACTATTCGACAGCCGTTAACGTCAGTTACAGTTACCGCATGACACATAAACCTGTCGCCAGCGCGTTGACCCTCGAGCTGGAGCCGGTTGTCGCCAACAATCTGACCCGCCACCTGGAGACGGCGGACGAGTGGTACGCCCACGATTACGTGCCTTTTGACCAGGGTAAGAACTTCGCCTTCCTGGGCGGGCAGGACTGGGATCCGTCCGAGGTGACCCTGCCCCGGGAGGTCGTGGACGCCCTCGAGGTCATGCTGATCACCAAGGACAACCTCGCCGGCTACCACCGCGAACTGGTCGAACACTTCATCCTTGAGGACAAGTGGGGCCGCTGGCTGGGTCGTTGGACCGCTGAGGAGAACCTGCACGCCATCGCACTTCGCGATTACCTGGTCGTGACCCGCAACTTCGACCCGGCAGCCGACGAGGAAGTTCGTGTCGCCCATGTGATGCGCGGCTACCGCGCGGACAGCTATACCCAGGTCGAGACGCTGGCTTTCATGGCGCTCTACGAGCGTGCCCACGCGGTGTTCCTGCGCAACCTTGAGGCCGCGATCACCGAACCGGTGCTCAAGAGGCTTGTCGGCCGCATCGCCAACGATGAGGAACGCCACGAAGAGTTCTTCCACAACCTGGTAGCGCATTGCCTCGAGCGGCACCCCGATCAGACCATTGGTGCGATCGTTCGCCGCGCGGGAGGAATGGGAGTCGTCGGTGGCGACATTCTCGAGTACTCCGACAAGCTGCGGGTCATCGCCGAGGCCGGCATCTTCGACCGGGACGCGGCGCTGAAGGTGGTATCTGACCGCATTGCCGCCTGGGGCCTTGCTGATGAACCGCAACTAAAGAAATTCGCCCGCGCGTAACCCGCAGGCGGCGCGCCGCACCACCGCGCGGCAACGCATCGGGGTAGCGTCGGCTCCGATGGCCAGCGAGTCCAGAGGAGCGCATGTGACCGATCCGCACCCGCCCACCAGGACGTATGTGCTCGACACTTCAGTCCTGTTATCCGATCCCTGGGCGTGTACGCGGTTCGCCGAACATGAGGTGGTCGTACCGCTGGTGGTCATCAGCGAACTCGAGGCCAAGCGTCACCATCATGAGCTCGGTTGGTTCGCCCGCCAGGCACTGAGGCTCTTCGACGATTTACGTCTGGAACACAGCCGCCTGGATCAGCCCATCCCGATCGGCACGCAGGGTGGCACCGTCCATGTTGAGCTCAACCACAGCGATCCGATGGTGCTTCCGGCCGGCTTCCGCACCGACACCAACGACGCCCGGATCCTGACCTGCGCAGCCAACCTCGCCGCCGAGGGCAAGCGAGTCACGTTGGTAAGTAAGGACATTCCACTTCGCGTCAAAGCCGGCGCTGTCGGCTTGGCCGCCGACGAGTATCGCGCCCAGAATGTGATCACCTCCGGCTGGACGGGTATGACAGAGCTCGACGTCTCGACCGAGGAGATCGACACCCTCTTCACCGAAGGCGAGATTGATATCGCCGATGCCCGAAATCTGCCCTGCCACACCGGTGTTCGGTTGCTCGGCGGTAACTCGCACGCATTGGGCAGGGTCAACGCCGATAAGCACGTCCAGCTGGTTCGCGGCGACCGAGAGGTGTTCGGACTGCGCGGCCGCTCCGCCGAGCAACGGGTCGCGCTGGATCTGCTGCTCGACGAGTCGGTCGGCATCGTCTCCCTCGGCGGTAAGGCCGGCACCGGAAAGTCGGCGCTGGCGTTGTGCGCGGGCTTGGAGGCGGTCCTCGAGCGGCGCACCCAACGCAAGGTCGTGGTGTTCCGGCCGCTCTACGCCGTGGGTGGCCAGGAATTGGGTTACCTGCCCGGCAGCGAGAGCGAGAAGATGGGCCCGTGGGCGCAGGCCGTGTTCGACACACTCGAAGGACTGGCCAGCCCCGCGGTGCTCGAAGAGGTGCTGTCGCGCGGCATGCTCGAAGTGCTTCCGCTGACTCACATCCGAGGCCGCTCGCTGCACGACTCGTTCGTGATCGTCGACGAGGCGCAGTCACTGGAACGCAACGTGCTGCTGACCGTGCTATCCCGCCTGGGCGCCGGCTCGCGGGTGGTGTTGACCCACGACGTCGCCCAACGCGACAATCTGCGCGTCGGACGCCACGACGGGGTGGCCGCCGTCATCGAAAAGCTCAAGGGGCACCCGTTGTTCGGCCACATCACCCTGATGCGCAGTGAACGTTCACCGATCGCCGCCCTGGTCACCGAGATGCTCGAGGAGATCAGCCCCGACGCATTGCCATGACTCCCCGGGTAAACTCAGGCTGTGCTACGCCGCGTGTTGTCCCTGGGTCTCGTTGGCCTGGTGATCGCCGGTTGTAGCCAGTCCACCAACACCGCGCAGGCGCGACCGGTGGACTGCACGGTGGACAAGTGCGTGGCGTTGACTTTCGATGACGGCCCGACGCCCTTCACCGATCGGTTACTGAAGGTGTTGACCGACGCGGGAGCGAAGGCCACCTTCTTCATGATCGGCAACAAGGTGGCCGCCAACCCGGCAGCCGCCAAGCGGGTAGCCGAGGCCGGGATGGAGATCGGCAATCACACCTGGGAACACCCCGATATGACGAGCATCCCGGCGGCCGACATCCCCGCACAGTTCACCAGGGCAGATGACGCGATCGCCGCCGCCACCGGGCAGACGCCGAACCTGTGGCGACCGCCCGGCGGCCTGACCAACGACGCGGTCAACGCCGTCGCAGCCCGTAACGGCCAAGCCACAATTCTCTGGGACGTCGTTCCGTTCGACTGGATCAACGACTCTGATACCGCCGCTACCCGCTACATGCTGATGACTCAGATCAAGCCCGGATCTGTGGTGCTGTTCCACGACACCTACTCGTCGACCGTCGATCTGGTTTATCAGTTCATCCCGGTACTCAAGGCCAATGGCTACCACCTGGTTACCGTCAGCCAACTCCTTCGTGAGCGCGTCCCCGGCAGCGTCTACGGCGGCCGTGACAACGGTCCGCCTAACAATCTGCTCCGTGACATCCCGGCGGCTGATATCCCGTCACTACCGGCCACACCGTCACCGACGCCGATGCCGAACTTCCCGATCACTGACATTCCGGGTGCCAATTCCGGCGGCCCCACCAACGGCGTCTAGACCAGACGCACTAGCGAATCTGAGTCAAATCCCTTGCACAACACCACCCCTCTAGTCTTGACGCTGTTGGTGATCGGCTACGCCGCAGTGTCAGGTCTGGTGAATCGGTGGTACGTCGCGCCAGCGCTGATCTTTCTCATCCTGGGCATGGTGCTGGGTCCATTCGGGTTGGGGCTGCTCGACGCCGGTCCGGCAACCGAGGGCTATACCCTGCTTGCGCAACTGGCCCTCGCGCTCATCCTGTTCGACCAGGCGGCAAAACTCGATCCGGGCGATGGGCTGCGCCGTGGTCGCGTCGCCCTGCGGCTCATTGTCATCGGGATACCGCTGAGTCTGATCCTCGGCGCTGTGACAGCGGCGGCGCTGCTACCGGTGTTGCCGTGGTGGGAGGCGGTGTGTCTCGCGGCTATTGTCGCACCCACTGAAGTGGCCCTGATCGATGCTCTGACGGAAAATTCCCGGATCCCCGAGCAGGTGCGGGGCGCGTTATCGGTGGAGAGTGGTTTTTACGACGGATTCGCTTTGGCTGCGTTGCTTGCCGCGCTCGCGCTGGCGTCAGCGCACACAGACCCCCGGCCAAGCCACTGGGAATGGTTCATTTTCCGGACCGAGTTGGTGTCGTTCATCATCGGTGTGGTGGTCGGACTGTTGGGTGGGGTAATCATCGTGTGGTCCTACCACCGCAATTGGATGAGTGAAACCTGGGCTCAGTTGGCCACCCTGGCGGTCGCGCTGTGCTGTTTCGAAATCGGAGAGAGCGTGCAGGCCAGTGGGTTCGTAGCAGCCTTTACCGGGGGACTGGCTTACTCGTTCGTCGCAAGGCGCAGCAATGCGCAAGTGCCGAGCCAGGTTTCGAACGCGACGGCCCGACTGCTGGAGTTACTGGTATTCGCCATGTTCGGTGCTTTCGCGGTGATCGACGGCTGGCGCCATGCCGGCTGGCGGGTGGTGCTGTTCGCCGTGCTCGCGCTGTTCGCAGTGCGAATCATCGCTGTACTGATCGCGCTGATCCGAAGCGAACTACCGGTCTACAGCCGACTGTTCATCGGGTGGTTCGGGCCGCGCGGCATCGGCACCGTTGTACTGGGTCTGCTGGTCATCAACCGCGGAGAGATTCAGCACTCCGATTTGATCAGCCAGGTCGTCGTCGTCATCGTGACCCTCAGCCTGGTTCTGCACAGTGTCACCACGCCGCTGGGCATCCGCGGATATCAGACCGCAGGTGTTAATCACTAACCTTCGTCGCGGACCTTCGCCATCGCCAGCACATCGAGTCGCTTGTCAAGTTCTGCCTCGGAGAGCTTGTCGCCGATCAGACCGCGGTCGATCACGGTCTGCCGAATCGTCTTGTGCCCCTTGAGTGCTTCCTTGGCCACCGCCGCGGCCTCCTCGTAGCCGATGGCGGAGTTCAGTGGGGTCACGATCGACGGTGAGGATTCGGCAAGCTGCCTGAGCCGCGCCTCGTCGGCGATCAGACCGTCGATGCACCGGTTGGCGAACAACTGGGACACATTGGTCAGCAGGGTGAACGACTCGAGCAGGTTGCGCGCCATCATCGGGATGTAGACGTTGAGTTCGAAGGCACCCGACATGCCGCCGATGGTGATGGCCGTGTCATTGCCGATCACCTGGGCCGCCACCTGGGTGACCGCCTCGGGAATCACCGGGTTCACCTTGCCGGGCATGATCGAGCTCCCCGGCTGCAGATCCGGCAGGTGCAGTTCGGCCAGGCCGGTGAGCGGGCCCGAACCCATCCAGCGGATGTCATTGGCGATCTTGGTCAGCGACACCGCGATCGTCTTCAGCGCTCCGGAGGCCTCGACGAGTCCATCGCGCGCGGCCTGGGCCTCGAACGAGTTCCGGGCGGTGCGTAACTCGGCAAGCCCGGTCTGGGCCACGAGGACCTCAACTACCTTGGCGCCGAAACCATCGGGGGCGTTGAGGCCGGTGCCGACAGCGGTACCGCCGATGGCCAGCTCGCCCAGGCGGGGCAGTGTGGCGCGAACCCGCTCGATGCCGGCCTCAATCTGGCGGGCATAGCCACCGAACTCCTGACCGAGCGTGACTGGAACCGCGTCCATCAGATGCGTGCGTCCGCTTTTCACGACGGTGCGCCACTGCCGTGCCTTAGCCGCCAGCGACTCATGCAGCACCTCGAGTGCCGGGATGAGCTGGCGCACAGCGGCTTCGGTAGCGGCAATGTGGGTGGCGGTCGGGAAGGTGTCATTGGAGGATTGCGACATGTTGACATCGTCATTGGGGTGCACGCTGACGCCATTGCGCTCGCAGATCGAGGCGATCACCTCATTGGCGTTCATGTTGGAACTGGTTCCCGAACCGGTCTGGAAGACGTCGATGGGGAAATGCTCGTCGTGGTGTCCGTCGGCGATCTCTGCTGCGGCGGCCATGATGGCGTCGGCCTTCTCGGCGGGCAGCTTCCCGAGGTCCTTGTTGACCTGGGCGCAAGCCGCTTTCAGCAGCGCCATCGCACGGATCTGGTTGCGATCGAGGCCCCGAAAGGAGATCGGAAAGTTCTCCACCGCACGTTGGGTCTGGGCCCGCCACAGGGCTTTGACCGGAACTCGAACCTCGCCCATGGTGTCGTGCTCGATGCGGAACTCGCCGTCCGCCGGGGTGTGCGCGCTCATGGGTTCCTTTTCGTCGTTCTCGGAGACGGTGATCTTAGGGAAGTGGATGGGTAGCCGAGGCGTCTCCGGTGAAGTCCACCGCGGCGTACTCGTTGAGCTTGGACAGCCGGTGGTAGGACTCGATAGTTCGGACCGTGCCGGACTTGGACCTCATGACGATCGACTGCGTGGTGCAGCCGCCGCCGAAGAAGCGGACCCCTTTGAGTAGGTCGCCGTCGGTGACTCCGGTCGCGCAGAAAAAGACGTTCTCGCCGGAGACCAGGTCTTCGGTGCCCAGCACCCGGCTCAGATCGTGACCGCGGTCGAGAGCCTTCTGCCGTTCGGCATCGTCTGTTGGAGCCAGCTGCGCCTGGATCTCTCCACCCATGCAGCGGATGGCCGCCGCGGTGATAATGCCCTCGGGTGTGCCACCGATGCCTGCCATGATGTCGGTACCCGAGTCGGGCCGGCAGGCCGAGATCGCGCCTGCGACGTCACCGTCGGTGATCAGTCGGATCCGTGCGCCGGCGTCGCGCACCTCGGCGATCAGCTGCTGGTGACGCGGCCGGTCCAGGATGCACACCGTGAGGTCGGCGACCGAAGAGTTTTTTGCTTTCGCGACGCGCCGGATGTTTTCGCCGATCGGTGCGTTGATATCGATGACGTCGACGGCATCGGGGCCCACGGCGATCTTGTTCATATAGAACACCGCTGACGGGTCGAACATCGCTCCCCGTTCGGCCACGGCCAGCACGGAGATCGCGTTGGGCATGCCCTTGCTCATCAGGGTCGTGCCGTCGACGGGGTCGACAGCGAAGTCGCAGGCCGGTCCGTCCCCATTGCCGACTTCCTCACCGTTGTAGAGCATCGGTGCGTTGTCCTTCTCGCCCTCACCGATCACCACCACCCCGCGCATCGACACCGTATTGACCAGCTGGCGCATTGCGTCGACGGCGGCTCCGTCGCCGCCCTCTTTATCGCCCCGGCCGACCCAGCGGCCAGCAGCCATCGCGCCGGCTTCGGTAACCCGAACCAGCTCCAGGGCCAGGTTGCGGTCGGGGGCTTCGCGGCGACGGGCTTCACTCATGCGCAGATTGTCGCAGAACCGCGTCGTTCGTCCAGACCTGGGATACTGACACCCGTGACGAGCCCGCCGGACCAGGAACCCGATGTCGCCGGCCCTCTGGCTGGCGACCCAGAGGTCGTCGGTTTTCCGGCTCCCAAACCTGATGTCGCCGGCCTTCCGGCTCCCAAACCTGATGTCGCCGGCCTTCCGGCTCCCAAACCCGCCAAGCCGAGGCTGCTGCAGGACGGCCGCGACATGTTCTGGTCGCTGGCACCGCTGGTGGTGGCCTGCATGGTGTTGGCCGGGCTGGTGGGAATGTGCTCGTTTCGCCCCAATGGACCGGCCGACGGCATGGCTCCGACCTATGACGCGGCCGCAGCACTGCAGGCCGACGCCGACGCGCTGAACTTCCCGATCCGGCTGCCGAAGCTGCCTGCCGGCTGGCAGCCGAACTCGGGTACCCGCGCAGGAATCGAGGCCGGGCGCATTGATCCGCGGACCGCTGAGCGGCAGCGCGCGGTGCTCACCCGTGTCGGATACATTGCGCCGTCGAAGATGTACGTCAGTCTCACGCAGAGTAACGCCGATGAGACCGCTCTGGTGCAGTCGATCGATGATTCCGTCTACCCCAATGGTGCCCAAGACCTCAACGGTGTGAAATGGATTGTCTATCGGGGCGGTGAGGGCACCGAGCCGGTGTGGACCACCCGGCTGGGCAGCCCGGCAGGGCCTGTACAACTGGCGATCACAGGTGCGGGAACCGACCAGGACTTCCGCACTCTGGCGATCGCGACCCAAACTCAACCGCCGCTTACCGCACAACGATAGGACTCCGCAATGAACGCACCTGTTGCCAATCTCGACGGTTGGATATGTGAGCCATTCGCCGCGGCAGGCTTCACCTACGACGTTTACCGCAAGGGCTCCGGTCCCGGCGTCGTTCTGATCCCGGAGATGCCTGGTGTGCACCCCGGTGTGCTCGCGCTGGGGAATTATTTGGTGGAAAACGGTTTCACCGTGGTGATTCCGTCGCTCTACGGCAAGCCTGGTGCGCCGGCCGTGCGACCGGGAGCTGTGGGCGTCATCCTGCGCGGTTGTGTGGCAAAGGAATTCGCTGCCTTCGCCACCAACGCCGACCGTCCGATCAGCCATTATCTGCGTGCACTCGCCCGTGACCTGAACGCCAAGACACCGGGCAGGGGCGTCGGGGTTATCGGTCAGTGCTTCTCGGGTGGTTTCGCGTTGGCCGCCGCCGTGGATGACAGTGTCCTGGCCCCGGTGCTCAGTCAGCCTTCGGTGCCGATTGCGCTGACGGCCAGGCAGAAACGCGATCCTGGCCTGTCCGAACGGGAAATGAAGGTCATCGAGAAGCGCGCCGCTGAGGACGGTCTGTGTGCGTTGGGTCTGCGGTTCAGCGGTGATCCGATGGTGCCGGGGGAGCGTTTCGCGACGCTCAAGGATCGCCTGGGCGACGCGTTCGAGGTTATCGAAATCGACTCTTCGCCCGGCAACCCCGGTGGATTCGGCCGGATGGCACATTCCGTGCTGACCCTGGAAGTGCGCGAAGTCGACGGCCAGCAGGCCTACGAGGCCCGCAAGCGGGTGGTGGAGTTCCTCAGGGAGCGGTTGGCGTAGTCGGGGCGGCGGGCGTCGCATGCGCCTGGGAGCGCCGCCGCTTGAAAAGCTTGCGCTTCTGTTCGGGTGGCGACTCAGCGTCCATCGCCACACCCTTGTAGACCGCGAGATACACCGCGATCGTGGTGACTATCACGATCATCAACACCGGTCCCAGCACGATACCGAAGAAGCCGAACATGGCGATTCCGGAGAACACCGATAGCAGCATCAGCGCCGGGTCGAGTCGGGCCTCGCGCGGCACCAGGATGGGCCGCAGCAGGTTGTCGACGTTGGTGATCCCGATGAGATGGAACAGCACCACGAACGCTCCGCCGGCGATGTTCCCGAAGATCATCATCCCGATACCGAACGGAATTGTCACGATGCCGCTACCGAGTGGGATGACGGACAGAGCGATCAGCAGTATCGCGATGACGAAGAAAGCGTCATGGAAGCCAGCGATGTAGATTGATGCCGCGCCGAGGGTGCCTTGGATAAGCGCAATGATGAACTGGCCCTTGACCGTTCCCTTCACCATGGCACCCATTTTTGCCAGATACAGGTCGGTGGCTTCCTCGCCGAGGGGGTTCATCCGACGGATCAAGGTAACCAACTCGGTCTTGTTACCCAACAGCGATATCAAGACGTAGAGGAAAATGATGGCCGAGGTGATGAGGCCTATTGCGCCACCGGCGGCGCCGCTGAGTGTGCGCAGCAACCACTCACCGATGGTTTGAGCCACCTTGCCGAGATTGCTCCGTAGTGACTCAAGCGTGATTGTGGTGGTTTGGAACGGCAGCTTGCCCAGCAGGTGATTAACGGTGTTGATGGCTTTTTCGCCCAGCGCGTTCAGATCGGCTGTCTTGACCCATTCCGAAACACCGATCAGCATGTGTGAAACCTGGATGGTCGCCAGGGACACCACCGCAATGACCGGGATGACGACGGTAGCTAGAGCGGCCAACACGGTCAGCGTTGTTGCCAGCCCACCGTTGGTCTTGTCCCGCAGGCGGTTGTACAGGGGAGTGAACAGGTAGGCCACGACTGCTGCGATCACGATCAACATGAAATAGCGACGTAGGAAGTAGGCTCCGAAAAGCAGAGCTATCCCCGTCACGATGGCCAGTGCACGTTTCTGACTGGGCGTGAACTCGGTCTTCACGTGGCTGCCTTCATGTCAGGGCCCCATCAGCTTCGTCAGGTGCTCATGGATGTTCGGGTAGCGCTTGAGGTGCGCCCCGCCGTTGAGGTCCAGGATTTCGCCGGTGAGCCACGATGACTGTGGTGAGCACAGGAATGCCACCGCGGCAGCGATCTCTTCGGGGGTTCCGGCCCGGCCCAGAGCGGTGTTCTCGACATAGTCGTCGAGAACACCGGGAATGAGCGCCGCGCCCTCGGTCAGCGGAGTGTGCACGAACCCCGGAGCCACGGCATTGACTCGCACACCGCGCGGACCGAGTTCGAGCGCGGCGACCTGGGTGAGCATCGAGAGTCCAGCTTTGGCCGCGCAGTACGCGCTCATGCCGATGGCCGGCTGACGGGCGTTGAGAGAGGTGAGCGAGACCAGTGCCGCTCCGGGGGAGAAGTGCCGGCCGGCGTGCTTGATCACCAGGAAGCCACCGGTGAGGCAGACGTCGACCACCGAGCGGAACTGCTCGGCATCAAGTTCGGTGATCAGTCCGAACCCGCTGAACCCGGCGCAGTTGACCACCACGTGCAGGCCACCCTCGCGGTCCACCACGCCATCGAAGAGCGCCGCGACGCTGTCCTCGTCGGTGACCTCGACGGCGGCCCAGGTATGCGGATCGCCGAGCTCGGCGGCGCGCGCCGCGGCACCGTCGCTGTTGCGGTCGGCGATCGTCACCCGGGCACCCTCATCGGCGAGCAACCGTGCGGTGGCCCAGCCAATCCCGGAGGCACCGCCGATCACGACGGCGACCCGGCTGTCGACCATCAGGCCCCTTTCGCCGCGGGAAGTGTTCGCGGAGTTATCTTGCCCGATCCCGAATGCCGGAGTCCGATTCGGGTCCATTCCGGCCCGCGGGTCGCCTCAGTCGAGGCGGTCGAGGCGGACAGTGCAACCTGCGGCGTATTCCCACACCAGTTGGTTGCCGTCGAGCCAACGCCGGACTTCGATGCCGGGCAAACCTTTGGGCCGAAGAACGAGCGCGCCGTCTTCGTAGGAGGCGGAAACAGTTATCAGGGTGGTGAAGTCGTGCGCCATCACGTCGTGCACACCGTTCTCCTCGGTCCCATCGCACGCCATGAAATCGTGAATGACACCACCGCCGGTAATGACGGCTCTACTGCCGGCCTGCTCAATTCGTTCGCTATGTCTCCATAGCTTGCCCGCCAGCGAGTTGTCACCATGGGGGGCGAGTTCGCCGTTGAGAAGCACTTCGGTTGCCTTCCATGTCCCACGCAGGTCTGGTGCGCCATCGGTGAGCGGCTCGTCGCAGTCGGCCAACACCGGTTCGGGAAATTTCCGGTCATAGGGGTCGACACTGTGGTCGCCATAGCCACCAGGCGGGGTATGGGCCACCGGGAAATCACGAACTGAGCTCACGATTCGTCCACCTCCGCCGCCACCAGCGCCGCCTCGATCCTGGCCTGCGCTCCAGCCAGGTGTTCCTCGCAACGCTTGGCCAGCTCTTCGCCGCGCTCCCAGAGTTTCAGTGATGCATCCAGGTCAAGGCCGCCTTGCTCGAGAGCCCCCACCACATCGATCAGCTCGTCGCGGCATTGCTCGTACCCGAGTTCGCTGACGGGCTTTGGTTGTTGCTGTTTGTCGCTCATAGCGAACCATCCTCTCGCCCGGTGCTCACGGCGCCCACCGCGCCGTCGGAAACCCTGATCCTCAACCGGGTGCCGGCCGGAGCGTCGGCCACCGCGCGCAGCACCGCAACAGAACCCTCGATCGTCTGTACGACGGCGTATCCGCGCGCCAGGGTGGCCGCCGGACCCAGGGTGGTCAGGCGCGCACCCAGATGCCCGATCCGGTCCGACTCGGTGGCCACCATGCGCTTGATATCACGCCGTGCCCCGTCGCGGGCCCGGTGCAGCTCGGCGGCGCGGTCGGTGACCAACCGCATGGGGTCGGCCAGCACCGGCCGATTACGTAACTGCGTCAGCCCGTGCAACTCGCGGCCGACCCAGTTGCGCAAGGCCCTCGCGCCGCGGCGTCGCAGATCGGAAACTCCCTTGAGTTCGGCCAGCGCGTCGGGCACCACCTTCTTGGCTGCGTCGGTCGGGGTCGCTGCACGGACATCGGCGACCAGATCGCACAGCGGGTTGTCCGGCTCGTGTCCGACTGCGCTCACCACCGGTGTTCGGCATGCGGCGATCGCCCGGCACAGCGTCTCATCGGAGAACGGCAGCAGGTCTTCGACGCTGCCTCCGCCGCGGGCGATCACGATGACGTCGACCTCGGGATCGTTATCGAGGTCGTGCAGGGCCTCGACGATCTGTGCTACCGCCCCGGTGCCCTGCACCGCGGTGTTGCGGATCACGAACCGAACCGCCGGCCACCGGGCGGCGGCCACCATCGTCACATCGTGTTCGGCTGCCCCGGCCCGCCCGGTGATCAGCCCGACCATGTTGGGCAGGAACGGCAGTGGCCGTTTGAGTCGCGGGTCGAATAGGCCCTCGGCGTCCAGTAGCTGGCGCAGCCGCGCGATGCGGGCCAGCAGCTCGCCGAGTCCGACCGCGCGGATCTCAGTGAGCCGCAGTGCGAATGACCCTCGTCTGGGGTTGAATTGGGGTTTACCCAGTACCACCACCTGGGTACCCTCGGTCAGTTTCACCGGCGCCGATCCCACCAGCGCGCTGCTGCAGTTAACGCTCAGTGACATGTCTGCGGCCGGATCGCGTAACACCATGTAGGCCGTCGAACTGCGGACTTTGATCTCGGTGAGCTGACCTTCGACCCAGACCGCACCCAGTCTGTCGATCCAGCCCTGCACCCGGGTGGCGACCGCGCGGACCGGAAACGGGTTTTCCACGCAACTACCCGGAGCGCCACCCGGAGCGCTGCCCGGAGCGCGCATCACTTTGCGGTCGCGCGGGTGATCCTGTTGGCCAACAGGGTCTGGAACGGGGCGCGGGATTTGGCCGCCTCCTCGTAGGCCAGCAACGCCCGCAGGTCGGTGACGCTCAGCGAGGGCATGCGGGCGCGGAGTTGTGCCAGTGTCAGCGACTCGTAGTCGAGTTCGACCGCGATGGGGGGCGCCACCACTGCGGGTGTGGCCGGAGTCCCCGGTGTTGACTTTCTGGCCGTCCTCGTGGTCGGGGCTTTGGCGGTTCTGAGTTTGGTGGTCGGGGCTTTGGTGGTCGCGGCTTTGGTGGTCGCCCTGACCGTGGTCTCGGGGTCCTCGTCGTCGGTCACCGAGTACAGCGCGAACCGACCCTCGGTGCGGCGTGCGCCATCGCCCGGCCAGGGTGCCGGGTTATCCGCGTCGTCCTCGTCAAAGGTGGCCCACTCGGGTTGTTCATCCTGCGGTGGGAAAAGGCCGTCCAGCGCCGAGTCGCCCTTGATCGCGAGATCGGCCAGATCCTGCTGCATCTTCATCGCGATCTGCGCGAGGTTGCTGGCCAGCGTCATCGGGTACATGGCGATGGTTTGGGGCAGCTTGAGCGTCTCTTCGATGGCCGTCACTGCCGCGCCGACCAGCAGACGGACCCCGTACGGTGCGGTTGCCATGCGCACCAGACTACGACTGGCCCGCTCGGGTGGGGGAGAACGTAGGCTTATTGCATGCCGCCAACCGTCAACATGGGGATTCCCGGCACCGCCGGCTCGGAAAAACATCGCGGCGACAAGCGCGTCCTGCTGGCTGAGCCGCGAGGGTACTGTGCCGGCGTCGACCGTGCCGTCGAGACCGTCGAACGTGCTCTGGAGAAGTACGGCGCGCCGGTATATGTGCGCCACGAGATCGTGCACAACCGTCACGTCGTGGAGACACTGACAGAAGCCGGAGCGGTATTCGTCGGTGAGGCCGATGAGGTGCCCGAAGGTGCCATCGTGGTGTTCTCAGCTCACGGCGTGGCACCGACCGTGCATGAGTCGGCCGCCGCACGAAACCTTCAGGTGATCGATGCCACCTGCCCGTTGGTGACGAAGGTTCACAACGAGGTCAAGCGGTTCGCCCGCGAGGACTACGACATCCTGCTGATCGGCCACGAGGGCCACGAAGAGGTCATCGGCACTGCCGGTGAGGCTCCCGATCACGTCCAATTGGTCGACGGGCCACATGGGGTCGACAACGTCACTGTGCGTGACGAAAGCAAGGTGATCTGGCTATCGCAGACCACACTTAGTGTCGACGAGACCATGGAAACCGTTGCGCGACTGCGGAATCGGTTTCCAACGCTGCAGGATCCGCCCAGCGACGATATCTGCTACGCCACCCAGAACCGGCAGGTCGCGGTGAAGGCGATGGCGCCGGAGTGCGAACTCGTCATCGTTGTCGGCTCCCGCAACTCGTCCAATTCGGTGCGCCTGGTCGAGGTGGCACTGGGCGCCGGCGCGGATGCCGCGCACCTGGTCGACTATGCCGAGGATATTGACACTGATTGGCTTGAAGGCGTGGTGACCGTCGGGGTGACCTCGGGTGCCTCCGTGCCGGAGATTCTGGTGCGTGGCGTCCTGGAACGACTCGCCGAGTTGGGTTACGGCACACTGCAAACCGTGACGACCGCCAACGAGACTCTGGTTTTCGCACTACCCCGCGAGATTCGCCGGCCGCGGTCCTGACGGCCTAGCGGCCGGACCGGTTCCGGTAGCCGTCGAGGTCGTCTGCGTCGGTCGGGCCAGATTCGCGGTAGCGAACTCGGGAGACCGGGTGATGAGTGCCGGAAGGCTGGCGCCGGGGGTTTTCAGAGGGCGGGCGGCGGGGATTTTCATAGGGCGGGTACGGATCGCGGGACGGATATCCCCGCCCGGTTTCCGACGGCTCGAAGCGGCCGGGTCGGGCTGGCCTCGGCGGGTACTGGCCGCGGTCGTCGCGCCGTTCCCGGGGTTCGCGGCGGGGCGGCGGGGGTGTACGACCGGGTTCGCGGTCCGCCCGCGGCCGTCGCCGTGGCGGGTCCATCGGCGGCTCATGGTTCCTCGCGGAACGACTCGGGGGCGGACGCCGCCTCGGCGGTGCGTCATCGAAATCCTCGCGTGGCGGTCGAGGACGACGTGACCGTGGCGGCGCGGGATCGTTGGGCCTGCGTTCCGGGCTGGGCCGCCGGCCGGCAGGTGCGCGATCGGCTCCGTGCCGCGGTTTGGCCGGCCGTCTGACTGCCTCGCGCGCGCCAGAACGCGCGAACACCGAGGACAGCGTCGCCGACCACTCAGCGAATCTGCCGGGTTGTGTGGGTAGTCCCGCGGCGGTGTCGTCGACAGGTACCGATTGCGGGTTGGGTGACATCGCCAGGAACCAGCGGATCATCCCGATCAGCAGTACGGCGGCCGAGGTGAACAGCATCAGAGGGAAGCGTTCGATCAGCGGGTACCCGCAGTTGATCGCAATGTCCTTGAATCCACCGAACGTTGGACCGTGCAGGATGAAATAAGCCAACGGAACCGCGACGAACAACAGCAGCGGCGGCTGGACTACGGCGGTGAAGATGCTGGACCGCCGGACGAGCAGTACAGCGGCGATGCATCCCAGGGCGTAACAGGCTGCAAATGTGCTGCCCAGTTCGCCGTTGTCGGAACCGGCTTCGATCGCGAAACCGGCGAGGGTTGCGGTTACCGCGATCAGCACAGCACCCCACGACTGCAGACCCGCACGGTGCCCGAACGCGGAGCGTTGATCGTCCGCGACCGTCCGCTGAGCTGGCACTCCTAGACCGTACCGGCTCGACGTGCGCCCTGCCCTCCGTGCCCATTCCCGTGTCGCTGCGCCCTAGACTTCGACCCTGTGAGCTTGAGCCTCGGAATCGTCGGTCTGCCCAATGTCGGAAAATCAACCTTGTTCAATGCGCTGACCCGCAACAACGTACTGGCAGCCAACTACCCGTTCGCCACCATCGAACCCAACGAGGGAGTGGTCCCGCTGCCCGACGTCAGGCTGGCGCGACTGGCCGAGATGTTCGGTTCCGAACGGATCCTGCCGGCGCCGGTGACCTTCGTCGACATCGCCGGGATCGTGAAGGGTGCCTCCGAGGGCGCCGGGCTGGGCAACAAGTTCCTGGCCAACATCCGCGAGTGCGATGCCATCTGTCAGGTGGTCCGGGTCTTCGCCGATGACGACGTCGTGCACGTCGACGGAAAGGTCGACCCGCGCTCGGATATCGAGGTGATCGAGACCGAATTGATCCTCGCCGATATGCAGACCCTGGAGAAGGCGGTCCCGCGGCTGGAGAAGGAGGCCCGCAATAACAAGGACCGCAAGGCCGTTCATGAGGCCGCGGTGGCCGCCCAGCAGTTGCTCGATGGGGGCACCACACTTTTCGCGGCCGGCGCCAAGATTGATTCGGCCGTGCTGCGCGAGCTGAACCTGTTGACTACCAAACCGTTCCTGTACGTGTTCAACGCCGATGAGTCGGTGTTAGGGGACGACGCCAAGATGGCTGAGTTGCGCGCTCTGGTCGCCCCGGCCGATGCGGTGTTCCTCGATGCCAAGATCGAGTCCGAGTTACAGGAGCTTGACGACGAGTCCGCCGCCGAACTGCTGGAGTCGATCGGACAGCACGAGCGCGGGCTGGACTCGCTGGCGCGGGCGGGTTTTCACACCCTCAAGCTTCAGACCTATCTGACTGCCGGACCCAAGGAGTCCCGAGCCTGGGTGATTCACCAGGGCGATACCGCGCCCAAGGCCGCCGGGGTGATCCACACCGACTTCGAGAAGGGCTTCATCAAGGCCGAAGTGGTCTCCTTCGCAGACCTCACGACAGCGGGATCGATGGCAGCTGCCAAGGCGGCCGGCAAGGTGCGGATAGAGGGTAAGGATTACGTGATGGCTGATGGTGACGTGGTGGAGTTCCGGTTCAACGTCTAAAACCCGAGGGCGGACGGGGCCATCGCTGCCTTGCCGTTCTTCCCCGGCGCTAGTATCCGGCCATGACGATAGCTGGCGCGCCACGTGCGATCGGGTTCCTTGCCGCTGCGGTCGTGGCGGTAGCGGCATGTGCGGCTCCCTCGCCCACCACGGCACCGACCGCCACCACGAGCGCTGCCCGCGCAACGACCGCGCCGTCGGGTCCGCAGGCGGCCATTCTCGGGACGGCGCTCAATGTCATGACATCAGGTGCTACCGCTTCCTACACCGTCAGTAACCTTGCACCGGTTCCCATCGACGCCCAGATCATCGCGGCCCAGGGGACGATGTACGCGGTAGATGTGAACATCGTGGCACAAACTGGCACAACGTTTTTCAACGGTTTCTATTTCGTTGCCCGCGACCAGGATGGTGCGAGTATCGCTCCTGCGGTTGGTGCAGTGAAACCGGGAATCACTTCTGGCCAGCTTGCGCCGGGACAGACTGTGGCCAGCCATCTCGCCTTCGACGTGCCGCAGGGCAAGTCGATCAGCCAACTCGCGCTCCGTGACCCGCAGGGCAAGACGCTCGCGATTTGGGGAGTCGGGTAGCGGCCGCTTCAGTCGGGATCCGGGGTCATGAGTTTGTATCCGCGGTCGATCGTCTCGGGTGGTAGCGGTTGGCTTTTCTCATTGGGGATCATCACTTCGATATAGACCGCCCCGTCGTGATGGTCGATCGCGGCAAGGGCCTGATCCAACTCGGCAACTGTGCTCACCCGCGTCGAATACCAGTCCGTGCAGCCGAATGCGGCCGGTAGCAGGTGATATTGGACGGCGGCAAGGTCGTCGTATCCGTGGCCACGCTCGCTGATCACGTCTTCGATGCCGTAGAGCCCGTTGTTCAGGACGAAGATCACCGGTTTGATGCCGTATCTCGCCATCACCGCAAGTTCGTTCAGGGTGAGCTGGTGTGCGCCGTCGCCGGTGACCAGCCAGGTGCGGCCGGACGTCTTCGCCATCGCGATACCGAGGGTGGCCGGGGTTGCCCAACCGATCGAGCCCCACAACCCTTGAGCTTCGGTACCTACGCCAGCCGGCAGCCGCATCCCGTTGAGATGGAACATGCTGGTGCCCGTTTCGATCACGAGGGTGTCGCCGGACTGTAATTTTCGCTGCAGGCGCGGGTAGAAGTTGGCCGAGGAGGTTGGCTCGTCATCGGAGCCGACCATGGCGAGCAGATCTGCACCGGCTGCGGTAACGACCCCGGCCCGCGGCTTAACTTCTGCGATCAGCGCGTCCAGCACATCATCGATTGCCACATTGAGAAACACCTGGCTACCGATGCGCACCCAGTTGTCGTGAATGCAGGCGGCGCGTGCCGTACGGAGCACGTCGCCCCACATACCTGTATTGAGTTCGGTGAGTAACACCCCGCCGATATCGAGGATCAGATCGGCTGCCTCGACCGCATCGCGGACCGTCGGAGGCTGTGAATTCTCCGCGGCGTACAGGCCGAGATATTGCGGCAGGGATTCGTCGATCACTCCCTTGTCGTAGGAGGTCAAAGCGACCGGAAGGTTGGCTTTGGTGATCAGTTCGACGGCCTTGTCGCGAACGCCGTATCTGGTGGTCAACTCGGTGGCCAGGGCGAGAGGGTGCTGGGCTGTCGCCAGCACAGCCAAAATCGCGGCCACCGCCGCCTTGAGTTCCTGGGGGTCGCTTCGCTGACGCTTGACATCGGCCAGCGGTTCGCCGCGCACCGGTGTGCCGATCACCGGCATCAACCCGTTGACTTCAGAGATCACGATGTAGGCCGGCATGCTCTGCCGCAGCGCCTCACGGATGACGCGTTCGAGTTCCTCAATGCAGTTGTCAGGGGTGAGCACGGCAGTCACACAACAGGCGGCCCCGGAAATCGGGATGTACCGGTCGTAGCGCGTATCACCGAGGTTGTGGTGGGTGATGAGTCCCAATCGTTGAATGCGTTCGCTCGGCATTCCGACCAGATGGAATACCGGGAGGCGGTGCGCCTTGCTGCCCATCACTCCGTTCAGCGCCGAGAGTTCACCGACTCCGTAGGTTGTGGTGAGCATCGCCGCCCCACGGATGCGGGCGTAGCCGTGAGCAGCGTACGCCGCGTTGAGTTCGTTGGCGCAGCCGATCCACTGCAGTCCCACGACCTGTTCGACGGCGTCATCGATGGAGAAGGCGTAGTCACCGGGCACTCCGAAGATCTGGTCGATGCCCAGTCGGGCGATTCGGGTGAGGACGTATTCGGCAACGGTGGGCTGGTTCATCGCGACTCCTATTCAGTCTCGGATTTCAATCTTGTCGGGTGACGAATGTGACCACCGCTTCACTGAAGGCGTCATTGTCATCCCCGGCCGCCGTGTGTCCGGCATCGGAGAGTTCGACGAACTCCGCCTGCGGCACCTTGGCCAGAAAATCCTCGACGCCCTCGGGACTCACCACGTCGGACAGCTTGCCGCGGATCAGCAGGATCGGAATTTGCAGGTCTACCGCCGCCTGCTCAAGTCGGTCCACATCCACAAATGGGTCATTACCTACCGAGGTGACGAATGCCGGATCCCAATGCCAGTGCCAGCGACTATCTCGGTAACGCAGATTCTTCTTCAGGCCGTCGAGGTTGCGCGGGCGTTTGCGGTACGGCAGGTAATCCGCAATGGCGTCGGCGGCATGATCCAGGGTCTCGAACCCCTGCACGTGGCGGGACATGAAGTCGCGGATGCGATGAGTTCCCTCACTTTCGAACCGCGGCACCACATCGACGAGGACGAGTTTGACCACGCTGCTCGGCCCCGCCCTGTTGGCGGTGATGATTCCGGTCAACCCGCCCATGCTGGCCCCGATGAGCACCACCGGCCGACCGATCTGTTCGATCACGGCCGCCGCGTCGCGGGCGAACGCGTCGACGATGTAATCGGCGTTCATTGCGCGATCACTATCTCCGTGGCCGCGGGCATCGAGTGCGACGACGTGAAATCCATGGCCCGCAAGTATCTGACCGGTGTTCTTCCACGAGAACCGGTTCTGCCCACCGCCGTGCAGCATCAGGATCGTCGGGCGGTCCGGATCGGCGGTATCCCGATTCCATTCATCGGCGACCAACGTCAATGAATTGTCACCACGGAACTCGACGGTTGCTGGACCGGTGGTCACCGGACTCCTCTCGCTGGGGATATGCACTGGGCATATGCACTGCACGCTACCTGCGCGCCCTACCGGTAGCCTTTGCCCCCAGTAGCCGATCGTCGCAGAGGAGCCACCATGGCCGAGCAGGCCGCCGAGGCCGCCGAGTCCGCGGAGACCACCGGCGCGGCCGACGGCGACTCGGCGCTGACCTCGCACCCACTGCCGGGGCCGCGGGCGACGCGCCCCGCAGTCGTCGGCATGGTGGTGCTCGCGGTGCTCGCGGGAATCAACGGCTGGCTCGGTTACCGCGACTACCAGGTCCGCCACGGTGAGCAAGTACGTCAGGAGATGGTGCAGGCGGCCCGGCAGGGCGCGATCAACCTGACCACCATCGACCACGAACACGTTGAGCAGGACGTGCAGCGCATCCTGGATTCCTCGACCGGGGTGTTTCGCGACGACTTCGCACAGCGCGCACAGCCGTTCAGTGAAGCCGCCCGCCGCGCCCAGTCCAAGTCGGTGGGCACCGTCACCGAGGCGGCTCTGGAGTCGGCCGAGGGTGATGAGGGCCGGGTCCTGGTGGCGATGACGGTGATGACCTCCAACCGCGGTGTGCCCGAACAGCAACCGCAGGGTTGGCGGATGCGAGTGACCGTCACCAGAGTCGACGAAGAATCCAAGGTCTCCAAGGTGGAGTTCATCCCATGATCTCCAGCCGCAGACACCTACGCGCCGCCGCAGCGGGGGCGCTGACTGTTCTGCTCATCGCCAGTGGCATCTGGCTATTCTGGGACGCCGCGTCGCGCCGGGAGGCTGACCGCGCCGGCTCCGACGCGGTGCAGGCTGCCCACGATTCGATCGTGGAGATGTTGACCTACCAGCCCGACACCGCCGATCAGAAACTCAACGCCGCGCGCGGCCGGCTGACCGGACCCTTTCTGGAGTCCTATAACCAGTTGATTCAGACCGTCGTCATCCCGAGCGCTAAACAGAAGAAGATCACCGCGGCGGCCAGGGTACCGGCCGCGGCGGCGGTGTCAGCGGATGCCGATCACGCTGTCGTCCTGGCCTACGTCGACCAGACCCTTGCCCTGGGTACCGCACCGCCCACCCGCACCAATTCCACCGTGCGGGTGACTATGGAGAATGTCGATGGTGTTTGGCTGATCTCCGATTTCGATCCGATCTAATGCTCCGGGCCGGGGCGATGATGCTGAGGAGATGACGATGCCTGAGCCACGTTGGATTAACGTCACCGCGCCCGCGGTGCAGCTTCGGGCGCTGACCTGGGGGCCGGAAACTGGTCCGATTGCGTTGTGCCTGCACGGTTTTCCCGATACCGCGTACAGCTTCCGCGCGCTTGCACCACAACTGGTGGCAGCGGGTTACCGGGTGATCGCGCCGTTCATGCGCGGCTATGTGCCGTCCTCGCTGGCCTCTGACCGCTCCTACCACCTCGGCGCGCTGATGGATGATGCGCTGCAGGTGCGGGCCGCGTGTAATCCCACCGACGCCGATGTGGTCATCGGTCACGACTGGGGTGCCATCGCGGCGACCGGACTGGCTGCGATGCCTGACAGTCCGTTTCGTAAGGCGGTGGTGATGTCGGTGCCACCGTCAGCGACCTTGCGCCCCCTGCGTCGGGGGGTCCTGAAGCTGTTGCCGGCTCAGCTGGTGCGCAGCTGGTATATCAGCTACTTCCAGCTGCCGTTCCTGCCTGAGCGGTCGTCGTCGTGGATTGTGCCGCTGCTGTGGCGGCGCTGGTCTCCCGGCTATGCCGCCGCCGAGGACCTGCGTCATGTCAACGCCGCGATCGGTACGCCGGACCGCTGGCGGGCTGCGCTCGGCCCTTATCGGGCGACTATCCGCAACTCCGCCCCCCCGACCCGTTACGCCGAATTGCACCGTTGGTGGATCGAGCCGCCGAGGGTGCCGACGCTGTACCTGCACGGTGCCGACGACGGCTGCATGACAGCCGATTTCGCACCCTTCGTTGCCGCTGCGCTACCGGATAACAGTGCCGCGGTGGTCGTCGACCACGCCGGGCATTTCCTGCAACTCGAACGGCCCGACGAGGTCGGCCGGCGCATTGTTGAATTCCTCAGCGCTTGAGACCGGGGTGTACCCGGGCCAGCACTGGCACCAGCAGCCGTCGCGGCGTGAGGTAGCTGAGCGCAGCTGCGGCTCGGTTGATTCCGCCCGGGATGATCACCGCGCGACCGGCATCCAATCCGTTGACACCGGCGCGGGCGACATCGCGCGCCGACACCCACATCGGCTTCGGCATCAGCGCCTCTGCCTCGGCATCCGTGAAACCCGCCTGCTCACCGAAGCCGGTGTGAACCGGGCCGGGGCACAGGGTCACCGCCGAGACACCGGTGCCTTTCAGTTCGGCACGCAATGCGTGGGTGTAGGACAGCACAAACGCCTTGGATGCGCCGTAGACGGCCTGGCCCGGCAGCGGCCCGAACGCGCCCACCGAGGCGACGTTGAGTACCGCACCGCGCCGCCGGCTGACCATCGGTGGAACGAAGCGG
>Ga0164295_10000970_pt1 | contig 23820 bp, 26 predicted proteins | sample GEODES006metaG_FD_111798 | JGI IMG/M metagenome (GOLD analysis project Ga0164295, IMG submission 111798) | Oligotrophic lake water microbial communities from Sparkling Lake, Wisconsin, USA - GEODES006 metaG | ecosystem: Environmental > Aquatic > Freshwater > Lake | place: USA: Sparkling Lake... | reverse complement strand
CGCGTTACGGCTGTCGGCGCGCACGTTGCGGATCATCAAGCAGAACCTGTTCTGGGCGTTCGGCTACAACGCCGCGGCGATTCCGCTGGCCGCACTGGGACTGCTGAACCCGATGATCGCCGGCGCAGCGATGGCGGTTTCCTCGGTTCTTGTGGTGGGTAACAGCTTGCGGCTCAAGCGGTTTCACTGAATCCGCTGTGGCACGGTGATGATAGCCGGGAACTAGGTGCGAACCAGGCCCAGCGACAGGGTCAGCTGTGTGCCGTCCCGGTCCACCTCGGTCAGATCCGGGCAGCGCCGACGCAGTTCACCCGTGAGCTTCAGTTGTAGGGTGTGTCCCGCCGCGGGGCAGTGCTCACACGCCCCGCCGAGGTCAACGGCCACCGCGTCGAGGCCCACCTGCCGCACCGACACCGTGCCACCGTGCGAACGGATGAAGTCCCCGACCGAACCATCCAGCAGGTCTGTGGTGACCCGGGCCAATACCGCACCGGGGGCGGGGTCGATGATCCAGTCATCCGGTTCGACCAGTGCGTCACGCAGTGCTGATTGCACCGTGGCGCCGCGTGTCGTCCACGAGTCCCCGGCGCGCAGCCACATCCATACCGCGGTGTGCTCGACCATCGCCTCGCTGAGGGTTCCGTCGGACAGCAGTTCCCCGAGTCGTCCCGGCGCATTGCGCACCCGGCCGACGGCAAGCGAACCCGCCGGTACGACCCAGCGCACCGCGCGATCATCATTGGTCACCCGTTCGGCGTGGATGGCGATCACCAGACGGCAGCCACGATCGTTCGCGCCGCGAAGGCCAGCACCCATGCCAGGACGAACATGTAACTGAAGGCGATCAGCGGCCACTTCCACGAGCCGCTCTCGCGGCGCATCACACCGACCGTCGACATGCATTGCAGTGCATACATGAAGAACACCAGCAGCGCAGCGATGGTCGGCGCATCGAACAGCCGCCGACCAGCGTCGGGCCCGTCCTGCACCCGCATCGTTGTCAGGGCCGCGGCCGGCTCCTCCGGATTCTCCGCAGCCGCCACCTGGCCGAGGGTGGCAACGAATACCTCTCGTGCGGCAAGCGAGGACACAATGCCGATATTGATCCGCCAATCGAAGCCCAGTGGGTCGAATATCGGCTCCACCGTGCGGCCGACGGACGCGGCGTAGGAGTGATCGAGCACATAGGAGGCGACGGCGGGTTCATTGGTGGTGTCGATACCGGCAGCGGTCATTTCGGTAGCACTGCGCAGCGGCAGGTTGAGCAGCACCCACAGCACCACCGTGGCGGCCAAGATGATCGAAGTGACCTTGCGCAGGAACGCCGATGCGGCAGTCCACACTTCAGCGACCACGGTCCGCAGCCGAGGCAGCTGGTAGGGCGGCATCTCCATATAGAACGGCAGCAAAGGTCCGCCGCGTGAGGTCATCTTCTTGAACACCGCGGCTACCGACATCGCCGACACCGCTCCGGCGATGTACAGCGCGAACATCACCACGGCGCGTGCGCTGAACGGTCCGACTCTCGCGTCGGCCGGCAGCAGGATGCTGACCAACAGGATGTAGACCGGCAGTCGCGCCGAGCACGTCATCAGCGGTGCGCCCATCATGGTGGCGAGCCGGTCCCTGGCCGACGGCAGTGACCGGGTTGCCATGATTCCGGGGATCGCGCACGCCAGCGAGGACAGCAGCGCCACGAACGCGCGACCCTCCAGTCCGGCTCTTGCCATCACCCGGTCCATCAGGAAGGCCGCCCGGGCCAGATATCCGGTTCCCTCGAGCACGGCAATCAGAATGAACAACAGGACGATCTGCGGTAGGAACGTCAGCACGCTGCCGATACCGCCGATGATGGCCTGGGACAGAAACGCCGACAGCAACGGGACGTGGACGTGTGTTGCCACCAGGTCGCCCAGCCAACCGAAGAACATCGCCACGTAGTCCTGTAGCGGTGCGGCCACGGTGAAGATCGTCTCGAAGAACACGAACATCGTCAGCAGAAAAATAGCGGTGCCGATCACCGGGTGCAGGATCACCGAATCAATGCGGCTGGTGCGCTGATCGATCTCGGGTAGCCGGTATCTCGAAGACTCCAAAACCGAATCGGCCCAACCGGTTACCTCCATGGGATCGGTCGGCGGCGGGACTATGGGGGTGGTCCAGGAATCGGCTCTGGCCATGACGTGACGCAGATCGGCCAAACCGTCGCGATGTCCGGCGACCACGGTGACCACCGGCACGCCCAGCGCACGGGCGAATGCGGCGACATCAAGCCAGCCGTTGCGACGGGCCAGATCATCGGTGAAGGTCAGCACCACGCATATCGGCAGACCCGTCTGTTGTAACTGAGCGAGTAGGCCGAGTGAACGGCGCAGCGTCGTCGCGTTGAGCAACACCAGAAGTGCGTCCGGCACATCGACGGAGGCGTTGTGGTGTCCGGTATCGAGAACGTCAACGACGATCTGTTCGTCGAGGCTGATCGGATCCAGGCTGTAGGTGCCGGGTAGGTCCTCGATCACGACGGTTTCGTCATCGCTGAGGCGCATCCGGCCTTCGAATCGGGCGACGGTGACACCGGGGTAGTTGCCGGTCTTGGCGTGCAATCCGGTCAGCGCATTGAACAGTGTGGTCTTGCCGGAGTTGGGGCTGCCGACGACGGCGAACCGCGTCAACCCGGGGTTCGCGATGGTGGATCCGCCGTGGTGGTGGCCGCTCATCTGATCGGCTCCACCTGGATGGATCGGGACTGGCCGTCGCGCAGTGCGATCTCGTAGTCGCCGACCCGGAAGATCACCGGGTCCCGCAACGGGGCACGACGCACCATCGTCACCTCGACACCCGGCACCAGGCCCAGATCGAAGAGTCGACGGGCCGTGGTCGCCTCAACCTGATCGGCGTAACCGATCACCGTTGCCCGCTGGCCCCGGTCGAGATCGGCCAGCGTCACACCGGATGTTCCGGTATGCCCGGACGATAGTCGGCGCTGCCGCATGCGGTCGGAGACGCTCGACATGAAAGGTAGGCTAGCCTAACCGACTATTCGCTGTCATTCGGGGGCAGATCCGTGGCCGCGGCGTGCGGACTGGAACACTGGTGCCCATGACCGGGCAGGCGGCACCCACGACAGCCTCGGCGAAACTGTTCGCCGAGGCCTGCGGGGTGATCCCGGGCGGAGTCAACTCCCCGGTGCGGGCGTTCAACTCCGTCGGCGGCACCCCCCGCTACATCACCTCGGCGAAAGGCTGCTGGCTCACCGACGCCGACGGCAACCGCTACGTCGACCTGATCTGCTCCTGGGGCCCGATGATTCTCGGCCACGCCCACCCGGCGGTGGTGGATGCCGTGCAGCGGACGGCAGCTGACGGGTTGTCATTCGGCGCCCCGACAGCCGGGGAAACCGAACTGGCCGCCGAGATTATCGCCCGGGTCACCCCGGTGAAGCGGGTCCGACTGGTGAACTCCGGTACCGAGGCCACCATGAGCGCCGTGCGCCTGGCTCGCGGTTTCACCGGACGGGCCAAGATTGTCAAGTTCTCCGGCTGCTACCACGGCCACGTCGATGCGCTGCTGGCCGACGCCGGCTCAGGGGTGGCCACCCTCGGGCTGCCCTCATCGCCGGGCGTCACCGGTGCCAGCGCTGCCGACACCATCGTCTTGCCCTACAACGACGTCGCCGCCGTGGAGGAGGCTTTCGCCGCCTGCGGCGACACCATCGCCGCGGTCATCACCGAGGCCTGCCCGGGAAACATGGGTGCCGTCGCGCCCCTGCCCGGCTATAACGCCGCGCTGCGCCGGATCACCGCGCAGTACGGCGCGTTGCTGATCGTCGACGAGGTGATGACCGGATTCCGGATGAGCCGGTCCGGTTGGTACGGACTTGATCCGGTCGATGCCGACCTGTTTACCTTCGGCAAGGTGATGAGCGGGGGACTGCCGGCAGCGGCATTCGGCGGGCGCACCGATGTGATGGAACGTCTGGCTCCACTCGGACCGGTGTACCAGGCGGGCACGCTCTCGGGAAACCCGGTCGCGGTGGCCGCCGGCCTGGCCACTCTTCGCAACGCGGACGATGCGGTGTACGCCGCGTTGGATACAGCAGCGCATCGATTGGCCGCTCTGCTATCCGATGCGCTGACCAAAGCCAGTGTGGCGCATCAGGTTGCGCGGGCCGGAAACTTCTTGTCAGTGTTCTTCGCCGAGGACCCGGTCACCAACTTCGCCGCCGCCCGGGCCAGTGACACCTGGCGGTTCCCGGCGTTCTTCCACTCACTCCTGGATGCCGGCGTCTACGCCCCGCCAAGTGCGTTCGAAACCTGGTTCGTCTCTGCCGCTCTCGACGATGATGCCTTCGAGCGCATCGCGGATGCATTACCGGCGGCAGCGCGCGCTGCAGCGGAAGCCAGACGACCATGAGCGACCGAACCACGGTGCATGTCATGCGCCACGGCGAAGTGCACAACCCAGACAAGATCCTTTACGGGCGCAAGCCGGGCTTCTATCTGTCCGAGCGTGGCAAGGCGCAGGCTCAGGCGGTCGGCGACGCTCTGGCCGGCCGCGACATTGTCGCGGTCGTCGCCTCGCCACTGGAGCGCGCCCAGCAGACCGCGGCGCCGATCGCCGGACACCACGGACTGACGATCGGAACCGATGGTGACCTCATCGAGTCCGAGAACGTGTTCGAAGGACAGCGTGTCTCACCCGGCGACGGCGCACTGCGTGACCCGCGCAACTGGAAATACCTGGCCAACCCGCTGCGGCCATCCTGGGGTGAGCCCTACAAGCAGGTTGCCGCGCGGATGCGCCGAGCAGTTGCCGAGGCCCGGATGTTGGGTATCGGACACGAGGTGGTCTGCGTCAGTCACCAACTGCCGGTGGAGATTCTGCGCCGCTCAATGCTCGGCCACCGGTTGCCGCACGACCCGCGCAAACGGATGTGCGACCTCGCCTCACTCAATACCTTCGTCTTCGATGGCGACGAACTCGTGGACTGGAAGTACTGGGAGCCGGCGGGAGAGTGAAGCTGCTCTTCGCGAACGCGCTCGTCGCGGCGGCTGCGATGACATTGGTGGCCGGCTGCTCCACTGGCGATGACGCCGTCGCCCAGGGCGGAACCTTCGAGTTCGTCGCACCGGGCGGCAAGACCGACATCACCTACGACCCGCCGCAGAGCCGTGGCGAACCGGGAATCGTGTCGGGGCCCGATCTGATGGACACCGCACGCACCATCTCGCTGAATGATTTCACCGGCAAGGTGGTGGTGATCAATATCTGGGGGCAGTGGTGCGGGCCGTGCCGCTCCGAGATCACCCAGTTGCAGAAGGTCTACGACGCCACCCGCGATCAGGGTGTGGCGTTCCTGGGAATAGATGTCCGCGATAACGATATCGACGCGCCCCGGGATTTCATCACCGACCGCAAGATCACCTTCCCTTCGATCTATGACCCGGCCATGCGCACCATGATCGCCTTCGGCGGGAAGTACCCCACCACCGTGATTCCCTCGACGGTGGTGCTGGACCGCGCTCACCGGGTCGCCGCGGTGTTTCTCCGTGAACTGCTCGCCGAGGATCTGCTGCCGGTGATCCAGCGACTGGCAGCCGAGCGGTGACCGGTCTCGCCGAGACGGCCGCCGCCGGCCCACTGCTGGTGGCGCTGGGACTCTGCGTACTGGCCGGCCTGGTGTCATTCGCCTCGCCGTGCGTGGTGCCACTGGTGCCCGGTTATCTGTCCTACCTGGCGGCCGTGGTTGGCGTCGACGACACCGATGTGTCGCGGCGCTGGCGGGTCGTCGGATCCGCAGCGTTGTTCGTCGCCGGATTCACCGCGGTATTCGTGCTGGGCACCGTCGCCGTACTGGGTATGACGACCACGCTGATCACCAATCAGCTTGTGCTGCAACGCATCGGCGGTATCGTGACCATTGTCATGGGCCTGGTCTTCATCGGGTTCATCCCGGTACTGCAGCGACCGGCCCGGTTCACCCCGCGCCGGCTGGCCGGTATTGCCGGCGCACCCCTGCTCGGTGCGGTGTTCGCGCTCGGCTGGACGCCGTGCCTGGGGCCGACACTGACCGGTGTCATCGCGGTTGCTTCGGCCACCGATGGCGCCAGCGTCGCACGCGGTGTGGCCCTGGTGATTGCCTACTGCCTGGGTCTGGGCATTCCATTCATCGCGCTCGCGGTGGGTTCCGGCTGGGCGGTCGGGGCATTCGGTTGGCTGCGCAGCCATACCCGCGCGATTCAGATTTTCGGTGGCATCATGCTCGTTGCCGTCGGACTGGCCCTGGTGACCGGGGCGTGGAATGACTTCATCTCGTGGATCCGCGACGCGTTCGTCAGCGACGTGAGGCTGCCGATTTGAACACCGCCGTTGTGAAAACCCCGCTCGCCTATGCGCGCAACACCTGGCGCGCGCTGACCTCGATGGGCACCGCGCTGGCGCTGCTCTTCCTGCTCGCCCTGGGCGCGGTACCCGGCGCGCTGCTACCGCAACGCAGCCTCAATGAATCGAAGGTGCAGCAGTACATCGCCGAGCACCCCACCATCGGGCCGTGGCTGGACCGTCTCCAGTTGTTCGACGTGTTCTCCAGTTTCTGGTTCACCGCGATCTACGTGCTGTTGTTCATCTCGCTGGTGGGGTGTTTGACGCCGCGGACCATCGAGCACATGCGCAGCCTGCGCGCCGTGCCGGTGGCGGCCCCGCGCAACCTGAGTCGACTGCCCAAGCACGCCGATGTGAGCGTCGCCGGCACACCCGAATCCGTCGCCGCGCACATCAACTCCGGTTTGAGCGGCTGGCGGCGGATCACCCGCCAGGTTGATGGCGTTACCGAGATCTCAGCCGAGAAGGGTTATCTGCGCGAGTTCGGCAATATCGTCTTCCACTTCTCGCTGCTGGGCCTGCTGGTCGCGGTCGCACTCGGCAAGCTGTTCGGCTATGAGGGCAACGTCATCGTCATCGCCAACGGCGGCCCTGGCTTCTGCTCGGCATCGCCGGCGGCGTTCGATTCGTTCCGCGCCGGTAACAGTGTCGACGGCACTTCGCTCTACCCGATGTGTGTACGGGTCAACGACTTTCAGGCTCGCTATCTGCCGAACGGCCAGGCCACCGCATTCGCCTCGAATATCGACTACCAGGCCGGACCTGATCTCATCTCGAACACCTGGCGGCCCTACCGGCTGGAGGTCAATCACCCGCTGCGAATCGGCGGCGATCGGATCTACCTGCAGGGCCACGGTTACGCGCCGACGTTCACCGTCACATTTCCCGACGGGCAGAAGCGAACCCAGACCATCCAGTGGCGCCCGGATGATCCGCTTACCCTGTTGTCGTCGGGCGTGATGCGCATCGACCCGCCGGCCGGGCTGTACCCACCGGATCAACGGCGTAAGCAACAGCTCGCCATCATGGGGCTGTTCGCACCGACTCAGCAGATGGACGGCACATTGCTGTCGTCGAGCTTCCCGACGCTCAAAGACCCCGCGGTCGCGATCGACATCTACCGCGGCGACGCCGGGCTGGACAGCGGGCGGCCGCAGTCGCTGTTCACCCTGGATCACCGACTCCTCGAGCAGAAGCGCTTGACCAAGGTCAAGCGCACCAATCTCACCCTCGGCCAACAGGTGCGTCTGGACGACGGCACCATAGTGCGTTTCGACGGGGCGACCCCGTTCGTCAATCTTCAGGTCTCGCACGACCCCGGCCAGGCATGGGTCCTGGTGTCGGCGATGGCGATGATGGCGGGCCTGCTGGTCTCCCTGATCGTGCGCCGCCGCCGGGTGTGGGCTCGGATCATCCCCGACGGCCCAGGTACGGTGAAGGTCGAGTTGGGCGGACTGGCCCGCACCGATAATTCCGGGTGGGGCGGCGAGTTCGACAAGCTTGCCCATCGAGTTGCGGAGGGTTCGTGAACACCGAGCACATCGACATCGGCCTGGCCCGATACTCGGACTGGGCGTTCACCGCCTCAGTCGTCGTGCTTGTCATGGCGCTGATGCTGCTGGCTGTTGAGCTCGCGTCCAGTCGCGGGCGTCGGGTCGAACAGCGCGAACTTGTGACCGTCGGGGGAGTAGCCGGGGGAGTAGGCGCCAATGCCGATCGGCCCGGTGTCGTGGTCGAGACGCCGGCACCCGCGCTCGCGGACCGCTTCGGCAAGGCGGGTCTGGCACTGGTCTACCTCGGCATTGCGCTGTTATTCGGTTGCATCGTGCTGCGCGGCCTGGCCACCACCCGGGCGCCCTGGGGCAACATGTACGAGTTCATCAACCTGACCAGCTTCTGCGGTCTGGTAGCGGCCGCGGTGGTGCTGCGCAGGCCGCAGTTCCGCGCGCTGTGGGTGTTCGTTCTGGTGCCGGTGCTGATCCTGCTCACGGTGTCAGGTAAGTGGCTTTACACCAATGCGGCGCCGGTGATGCCCGCACTGCAGTCCTATTGGCTGCCGATCCACGTCTCGGTGGTCAGCCTTGGCTCCGGAGTCTTCCTGGTGGCCGGCGTGGCCAGCATTCTGTTCCTGTTGAAGATGTCGCGGTTCGGGGATGCCGGCGATCGGTCTGATATCGCCGGTCCGACGGCTCCGGAAGGGGCGCTGGCACGCATCGTCTCGCGCCTGCCCGACGCCCAGTCGCTGGACCGGATCGCCTACCGCACAACCATCTTTGCGTTCCCGGTGTTCGGTTTCGGGGTCATCTTCGGCGCCATCTGGGCTGAGGAGGCATGGGGACGCTACTGGGGCTGGGATCCCAAGGAAACGCTGTCGTTCATCGCGTGGGTGATCTACGCGGCCTATCTGCACGCGCGGTCGACGGCGGGCTGGCGGGACAGAAGGGCGGCGTGGATCAACGTGGCCGGTTTCGTGGCGATGGTGTTCAACCTGTTCTTCATCAACCTGGTAACCGTGGGCCTGCACTCCTACGCCGGAGTGACCTAGCGCTTGTCGCCTCCGTCGAGCTTCCACAGGAATTCCGGGTCGTCATTGGGGCCGATCACGCGCGGCGTCGACCGGTGAGCGTGCGCGCGGGCCGACCGCAGCCCGACGTAGACCAGCGTCGCAATGGCAAGGATGAGCAGCAGATAGAGCACAAAAACCTCCTTGGTCCGAATATACGCGCGTCGGTAGGCTCGGCGTCGTGACGGATGACGAGACAGTCGGCAGCGCCGGCCGCATGGTCGGTGACGTGGTCATCTACACGCTGGCCCGACTTGGATTGGTGGCGGCGCTCACGGCGGCCATCTTCTTCGCGGCGCGACTGATCGGCATCCAGGAGTTCCCACTTGTCATCGCCATGCTGTTCGCGATCGTGATCTCGCTGCCGCTGGGTATCTGGCTGCTGGCCCCGCTGCGCCGACGCGCCACCGCGGGTATCGCCGAAGTCGATGAGCGCCGCCGCCGTGACCGCGAGCACTTGCAGGCCAGGTTGCGCGGGGATGATCCACCGCAGTAGGTCAGCCCCGGGCCGCGAACGCCAATGCGGCCGCCACCGCGACCGACCACACCAACATCGTCAGTCCGGTGTCGCGCAACACCGGGATGAGTTCGCGTCCGCCCCGGCCCCCCCGCACCGGTCCGACCGCCCGCAGCGCCAGTGGCGCGGCGAGCAGACCGAGCCCGCACCAGGGCGTGGCCCGCATCAGAACTAACGTGAGAAGTCCTGCCAGCGTTACCAGTGACTGATACAGCACCCGGGTTCGGCCATCACCCAGCCGCACCGCGAGTGTCATCTTGCCGGCCACCGCATCGGTCGGGATATCGCGGAGGTTGTTGGCCACCAATACCGCCGACGACAGTGCGCCGGTCGCCACCGCCAGCGTCACGCCGACGAGGTCGATCCGTTGTGCCTGGGTGTACTGCGTGCCCAACACCGCGACCAACCCGAAGAAGATGAACACCGCAACCTCGCCTAATCCGGCGTAGCCGTACGGTCGCGAGCCTCCGGTGTACAGCCAGGCGCCCGCGATACACGCCGCACCGACTGCGATCAGCCAGGGTGCGGTCAGGATCGCCAGGGTCCCGCCGGCGACGGCGGCCATCGCGAGGCTGATGATCGCTGCACCCAGCACGGCACGCGGGGCGGCGACCTTCGATCCGACCAGCCGAAGCGGCCCGGCCCGCTCATCGTCGGTGCCGCGGATCCCGTCGGAGTAATCGTTGGCGTAGTTCACCCCGACGATCAGTGCCACCGAAACTGCCAGTGCCAACAGTGCCTTCCACCAGACGGCGCTGTGCAGCCAGGCTGCCGCACCGGTACCGGCGATCACCGGTGCGATCGCGTTGGGCAGGGTGCGCGGGCGCGCGCCCTCGATCCATTGCGCGACGCTGGCCATCAGTGGCCGGCCAACTGCAGGACGAGATTGATGGTGCTCGCGAGCACGATCGCGCCCAGCATGAACGACACCAGTGCCTGTGCCAGAACCGAGCCGCGCATGGACCGGCTTGCCAGATCGGTGTCCGACACCTGGTAGGTCATGCCCACGGTGAATGCCAGATAGGCGAAATCGAGAAAGCGCGGCCGGTAGTCCGTTTGATGGAAGCTGACGACGTCCGGCTCGCCACCCAGGTAGTACAGCTGGGCGTAGCGCAGCATGAAGGTGGTGTGGATGGCGAACCAGGCTGCAACGACACTCAGGATGCCGACGGCCGCCTCGCCCAGATGACGTTCCGGGCCGGCACCGGCCAGTAGATAGCCCACCCCGGCCAGGCTGGCGACGCTGGAAATCAGCACGATAATGTGCGACACCGTCGCGGTGCCGTCTTCGTGGCGCTGCCTGACGTGCTCCTCGGTCTCGACACCGTTGAGCGGTGCCACGACGAACCATGTCGCGGCCAGGTAGACGGTTGCCGCGATGATCCAGCCGACCGCCGGCGAATAGTGCCACTCATTCCGGATGGTGCCGGTCAATATGGCGCCCAGCATCCCCAATGCCAGCGCGATACTCACCCGGACCATGCCAGCGAGCCTAATGGCCCACAATGGTCTGCGTGATCGGCGTCATCGGTGGCAGCGGCTTTTACACCTTCTTTGGCGATGACGCGCGCAGCGTCAACGTCGACACGCCCTACGGCGAACCGAGTGCGCCCATCACCGTCGGCCAGGTCGGTTCGCATCAGGTGGCCTTCCTGCCGCGCCACGGTTGCAGCCACGAGTACTCGCCGCACACCGTGCCGTACCGGGCCAATATGTGGGCATTGCGGGCCCTGGGCGTGCGCCGGGTGTTCGGGCCCTGCGCGGTGGGAAGCCTCACCGCTGAACTCGGTCCGGGAGCGGTGGTGGTTCCCGATCAACTCGTCGACCGCACCCGCGGCCGCGCGGACACCTACTTCGACGCCGGCGGGATTCACGTCGGATTCGCCGATCCGTACTGTCCGACACTGCGGGCCGCCGTCACTGATCTGCCCGGGGTGATCGACGGTGGAACGATGGTCGTGATTCAGGGCCCCCGCTTCTCTACCCGAGCCGAAAGCGAATGGTTCGCCCGCCAGGGCTTCACCCTGGTGAACATGACCGGCTACCCCGAAGCCGTGCTGGCCCGCGAACTCGAGATGTGTTATGCCGCAATTGCACTCGTTACCGATGTCGATGCCGGCGTTCATGTCGGTGCCGGGGTTCGGGCAGTGGATGTGTTCGCCGAATTCGAGCGCAATATCGGCCCATTCAAGGCGCTGATCCACGATGCTATCGACCGGGTCGCCTCAGATCGGGTGTGCACGCACTGTCTGGCCCACGAGGGCGTCGAGCTTCCCTTCGATCTGCCATGAGAGTGCTACTCACCGGTGCGGCCGGTTTCATCGGTGGCCGGGTGCACACCGCGCTACTCGCCGACGGACATGATGTCGTCGCGGTGGACATTCTGCTCGATGCTGCCCACGGATCCGGGGCGGTCATGCCCCAGGACTGCCGTCGCCTCGACATCCGTGATGCCGACGCTGTCGCGCAAGCGCTCGGGGGCGTTGATCTTGTCTGCCATCAGGCCGCCGTGGTCGGAGCGGGCGTCAACGCCGCTGACGCACCGTCGTACGCGTCGCATAATGACTACGGCACCGCGGTCCTGCTGGCCGCGATGTTCGCGGCCGGAGTTCGCCGGCTGGTGCTGGCATCGTCGATGGTGGTCTACGGCCAGGGGCTCTACGAGTGCCCGGTGCACGGCCCGGTCGATCCGATGCCGCGGACCCCGGCCGATCTGGACGCCGGTCATTTCGAACACCGGTGCCCGGTCGGTGGTGAGGAACTCTCCTGGCGGCTGGTCGCCGAGGACGCGCCACTGCGGCCGCGCAGCCTGTATGCCGCGAGTAAGACCGCCCAGGAGAACTATGCGCTGGCGTGGGCGGAATCAGCAGGCGGCTCCGTGGTGGCGCTGCGCTACCACAACGTCTACGGACCGGGCATGCCCCGGGACACCCCGTACTCGGGAGTCGCGGCGATCTTTCGTTCATCCCTCGAAAAAGGAGATTCACCAAGGGTTTTCGAGGACGGCGGGCAGATGCGTGACTTCATCCACGTCGATGACGTCGCAGCCGCCAATGTCGCCGCCGCTCGTGTTACGAACGGCGGTTTTCTGGCCGCCAACGTGTGTTCGGGGCGGCCGGTCTCGATCATTGAGGTGGCGACGGCACTGTGCGAGGCCCGCGGCGGACCCGCTCCGGTTGTCACCGGCCAGTACCGCAGCGGCGACGTTCGCCATATCGTCGCCGATCCGGCCCAGGCCGCCGAACTGCTCGGATTCCGGGCTCAGATCCGGCCCGAACAGGGGTTGCGGGAGTTCGCGTTCGCCCCGCTGCGAGGCTGACGGCCCGCGGCGCATACTGGGCGGGTGAAATCAGAGATCTGTGACCAGTACGGCATCGACTTTCCGCTGTTCGCCTTCAGCCACTGCCGCGACGTGGTCGCCGCAGTGTCAGGCGCGGGCGGGTTCGGGGTTCTCGGTGGTGTGGCGTTCACGCCCGAGCAACTCGAGCAGGAGTTGTGCTGGATCGACGAGCACGTCAACGGCAAGCCCTACGGTGTGGACATCATCGTGCCGGCCAAGTTCGAGGGCAAGGGCGAGAACCTGTCGGCCGGCCAGCTCGCCGATCGCATACCGGAGGACTACCGGACATTCATCAGCGAACTGCTGAGCGAGCACGACATCCCGATCGAAGAGGTGCGCATCGCCTCCTCGGCGCTCTCCGGTGATACCGGTCAGAACCTGCTCGAGGTATCGCTGAATCACCCGATCAAGCTGATGGCCAATGCACTCGGCGTGCCCCCGGACTACATGATCGAAGCCGGCAAGGAACGTGGCATTCCGGTCGCCGCGCTCGTCGGGGCCAAAGAGCACGCGATCAAGCAGGTGCACGCCGGTGTCGATCTCATCGTTGCTCAGGGCACCGAGGCCGGTGGGCATTGCGGCGAGGTATCAACGCTGGTGCTCATCCCTGAGGTTCTTGAAGCCATCGCCGATATCCCCGGTGGTCGCGACATCCCGGTACTGGCGGCGGGTGGGATCGTGACCGGCCGACAGATGGCGGCCACCGTCGCCCTCGGTGCGGCCGGCGCGTGGACCGGTTCGGTGTGGTTGACCACGGAGGAGGCCGAGACCGCGCCGCACACCAAGCAGAAGATGCTGGCGGCCAGTTCGCGAGACACCATCCGCTCGGCGGGTCGCACCGGAAAGCCGTCCCGGCAGCTGGTTTCGGACTGGACCAACGCGTGGGCACCGAATAAGGGCGGCCGTGCGCCGCTGCCCCTGCCGCTGCAGGCGATGATCGCCGAGCCGGCCCTGCGCCGCATTGACAAACTCGCGCAGAACGGGCATCCGGGCGCCCAGGCGCTGTCCACCTATTGGGTCGGCCAGGGTGTGGGCCTGATGAACAAGATCAAACCTGCCCGCGAGGTGGTGCTGGAGTTCATCGAGGACTATCTCAATGCTGCGGACAGGTTGGGTCGGTCGATCGAGGACTGACCGACCGGCACCTAAACCGCTAGTCGGCGGCCAATGGCAGCCGCACCTCGAACCGCGCGCCATCGGCCAGGTTGTGTGCTGACAGCGTGCCGCGATGCGCCCGCACCAGCCCGGCGGCGATCGCCAAACCAAGCCCGGATCCGCTGGGCAGTGACGAATCCGACCGCGGCACGCGGTGATTTGATCCCCGGTAGGCGACATCGAACACCCGCGGCAGATCGTCGGCGTCGATTCCGACGCCGGTGTCGTCGACCCGGGCCCAGGCTCCGTTCTCATCAGCGCCAACCGCGAGCGTCACCGAGCCCCCGGCCGGGGTGTGGGCGATCGCATTAGCCACCAGGTTGGACAGCACCCGAACCAGCGCGCGATCACTGCCGATCACCCGTACCGGTTTGGACGGTAGGTCGACCTTGAGCGCCACCCCGGACCGCTCGGCCGCGATGCGGTGGGCGGTCAACACATCATCGACGACCTCGTCGAGTGCGACCCGATCGTAGGGTGCATTGACCGCACCTGCGTTGATCTTCGCCATCTCGAACAGGTCATCAACCATCTCGGAGAGACGAATGGTTTCCTGCTCAATGGTTTTCGCCTGCGTCCGAACCTCGTCATCGCTGAACACGCCGTCAGCGATCGCCTCCGACAACGCTCGGATTCCAGCTAGCGGTGTGCGCAGATCGTGACTCACGAATGCCACGAGCTGCCGACGAGACTGCTCGGCTACCCGTTCGGCATCCTGAATCTCCCTCTCCCACACCGTCCGTCGCGCCTGATACCGAGCCAGCATCACCGCGGCCGGCAGCGTCACCACCGCCACGATGATCAGCACCACGGCGATCGTCTGAAAGGTGCTGGCGGTCATGAATCGGCTAGCTGCGAAAACCCCGGCGAAGGTGGCCAGGGTCGGGATCAGCACCAGTGCCACCATGCTGACGGTCAGCGACCACGATCGCGCCAGCCGGATGATCAATCCGCCGATGAGCACCACCGGTAGCGAGAAGCCCAGTGCCAGTAAGGCGATCTGGGTCAGGTCATGCGGAGGCACGGTCACCGCCGTCGGCTTCACCCCGCCACAGGTAGCCACGACCCCACACCGTCTGTACGCGATGGTGCTCACCGAGCTTGGACCGCAACCGCTTCACATGCACCGTCACCGTGGAAAGGTCACCGAAGTCCCAGTTCCACACCTTCTTCAGCAGTTCCTCCCGGGAGAAAACGACGTCGGTATGGGTGATGAAGAACAACAGCAGGTCGAACTCGCGGTTGGTCAGTCCAACCGGCTGCTCGCCTACGGTGACCGCCCGTGCCGCTGTGGAGACCTTCAGATCCCCCATGGTGATCTCCAGCGGCACCGTCGACGCCGGGGCCGGAGCGCGGCGGAGCACCGAGCGCACCCGCAGAGCCAGTTCCCGCGGGCTGAACGGCTTGGTGAGGTAGTCGTCGGCGCCGGCCTCAAGTCCGGCGATCCGGTCGTCCTCCTCGCTGAGTGCGGTCAGCAGGATTACCGGGACCGTGTAGTCGCCGCCCTGGCGCAACGTTCGGCACAGTGACAACCCGTTGGGGCCCGGCATCATCACATCAAGCACGGCCACGTCGATCCGCTCAGTGCCCAGCACCCGCAATGCCTCGGTACCGTCGCCGACGACCCGAACCTCGTGGCCGTCGCGTTCGAGGTAGCGGCGCACGATATCGCGCACCACGACGTCGTCGTCGGCAATCAGAACACGGGACTGCATACCACCGAGCCTAGTGCCGATAAGCCGCTACCTGCTGCGACGTCACCCTTTCGTCATTGCGGGCGATGTGCGGGGCTCTCCTCGCCTAGTGTGTGCGGCTATGTCCGGCCCTGCGGTCACGGTGGTGCTGCCGTGTCTCAATGAAGCCGATTCGCTGCCCGCCGTACTGGCCGCCATTCCATCCGGCTACCGCCCCCTGGTGGTCGACAACAACAGCACCGATGCCACCGCCGAGGTCGCCCGACTCCATGGGGCGGAGGTGGTCACCGAGATCCGGCCCGGATACGGCTCGGCCGTGCACGCCGGGGTGGTGGCAGCGCAGACATCTGTGGTCGCGGTCCTCGACGGCGACGGATCCCTGGACCCTGCCGATCTGCCGAGGCTCGTCAAGGAGCTGGAGCGCGGTGCCGACATGGTGATCGGCCGGCGCCGGCCCGTTCGCGGGCTGCGCTGGCCCTGGCATGCGCGCCTGGGCACCGCGGCCGTGTGCTGGCGGCTGCGGACCAGGCACAAGCTGGGAGTACACGACATCGCCCCGATGCGGGTGGTACGCCGCGACGCGCTACTCGCACTCGGTGTGAACGATCGCCGATCGGGGTATCCGCTCGAACTGTTGGTCCGGGCAGCCGCGGCCGGCTGGCGGGTCGTCGAGGTCGACGTCGACTACGGTCCGCGGCTGGGTGGAAAGTCCAAGGTCAGCGGTTCGGTCCGCGGCAGTGTGATCGCCGCCCTCGACTTCTGGAAGACGATCTCGTGATACCGGTGACCGCCCTGGTCGTGGCCAAGGCTCCGGTTCCCGGCCTGGCCAAGACCAGGCTGGCTGCAGCACTGGGGGACATGCTGGCCGCAGATATCGCCGCGGCGGCATTGCTCGACACTCTCGATACGGTTGCCGAAACACCTTTTGCCGCAAGGGTTGTCGCAATGACGGGCAACCTCGCGGCGGCTTGTCGGGTTGATGCCATCCGCGAACGGCTGTCCGAGTTCATCGTGATCGAACAACGCGGTGTCGACTTTGCCGAGCGGTTGGCCTACGCCCACATCGACGCCGCCGAAGCTGCCGGGTCCATGCCGGTGTTGCAGATCGGGATGGACACTCCCCAGGTCACCGTCGAGTTGCTCACCCGCAGCGCCCGCGCCCTGCTCGACGCGCACGCTGTACTCGGGCCGGCCTGTGACGGCGGATGGTGGCTGCTCGGGGTGGCCGACGCCGCAACAGCGCAATGTCTTCGACAGGTTCCGATGTCGCACCCCGACACCGGGGCTCTCACCGCTGAGGCGCTCCGCCGAACTGGGGCTCCGGTCGAACTGCTCGAGGAGATCCCGGATGTCGACACCGTCGCCGATATCGCTGTTGTCCGTGCGGCATGCCGCTCATCGGGCCGATTCGCCCGAGTCACCCTGGGGTTGTGACGCCGGGTGTTAGGTTTCTCGCTCGTGTCCTCGCGAACCGTCGGCAGCCACGTTCTCGCAGATATCAGCGGCTCGGTGTCGCCTCTGCTGGACGACGGCGCCGGACTTGAAAAACTGCTCGTCGGCGCCTGCGAAGCAGTGGGCGCGAGGGTGCTCTCCTGCCACCACCACGCCTTCCAGCCGCATGGTGTAACCGCGGTCGTGGTGCTTGCGGAGTCGCATGTGTCGATTCACACCTGGCCGGAATGGGGTGGCGCGACACTCGACGCCTACACCTGTGGAGCCGCGGATCCTGAGCACCTCATCGACCTCATTATCGAGGGTCTTGGGCCCACCAACGTCCGGCGAGCGACCGTGCCGCGCGTCGTTCCGGGCGGACCAGACGAGCCCGCCTTCCGGTTCGCGGAATTCATCACCCCCGCCGATCGCTACGAGCACGACCTTGCCGAGGTCTACACCAGCGGATCGAGCGAGTTCCAGGATTTCCTCATCGGCCGATCCGACACCTGGGGCCGCATGCTCGTCCTCGACGGCGTCGTGCAGAGCACCGACGCCGACGAATTCATCTACCACGAGGGCATCGTCCATCCGGCGTGCTACGCGGCGGCCGCCACCGCACCGGTTCGCGACGCCCTGGTCCTGGGCGGCGGTGAGGGCGCGTGCCTACGCGAGGTGCTGCGCTGGCGCGCCATCGAGCACGTGACGATGGTCGATATCGACGCCGACGTCGTCGCGGCGTGCCGCGAGCACCTGCCGTTGCACCATCAGGGCGCCTTCGATGACCCACGCGTGACGCTGGTGTACCGGGATGCGGTCGCATTCCTACGTTCGGTACCGGATGCGAGCCTCGACATCGTCGTCTCGGATATGACCGACCCGGTGGAGGACGGACCGTCGACGTTTTGTTTCACCGTCGAGTACTTCACCGAGATCGCGCGGGTGTTGCGCCCGCACGGGGTGCTGGCTGTGCAAGCCGGCCCGGCATCGCCGATTGAGATGGCGCTGCACGCGAAGGTCATTCGCACTCTGCGCTCGGTGTTCGCCTCCGTCATCCCCTATTCCGTCGATGCGCCGTGCTACGGCCGGGACCTGGGTTTCGTCATCGCTTCCAAGCAGGACCTCATCAGTCGGCTCGATGTCGCGACGATTGAGGGCTTGGGCTCCGGTTTGAACGGGGAGCACCGTTGGATCACGCCGCAACTCTTGAGGGGCAAGCTCAGTGTGCCGCCGTACCTCGCGCGGGAGATCGACGCGCGAAGCGACGTCTACCGCAACGATGCCCCGCCGGCGACCGCCGGCGCTGCCGGCTGGCAGGCCTGAGCATGACCGGTGGCAAACCAGCCGTCGCCGCCTCATTGCGCGGCACCGCGATCACCGCCCGGGTGGGGGTGGCACTGGGCGTTGCCATCACCATCTGTTTCATCACCGGATTCATCAGCCACTTCATCCAGCACCCGCAGCCCTGGTTCTACTGGCCAACCCGGCCGGTCTGGCTCTACCAACTCACCCAGGGACTGCACATCATCTCCGGGATCGCCGCGATTCCGCTGCTGGTGGTCAAGCTGTGGTCGGTCTACCCGAAACTCTTCGAGCGCCCCATCATCGGCGGCCTGACCCGCCAGCTTGAGCGGGCCTCGATCCTGGTGCTGGTGGCATCGATGTTGTTTCAACTGTCCACCGGCATCATGAACACCGCCAAGTGGTACGGGTTCAAGTTCTTCTTCACCACCAACCACTACGCCATGGCCTATGTCGTTGCCGGGGCGGTACTGGTGCATATCGGCGTCAAGCTGCCGATCATCCGTCGTGCGCTCGGCGAGCCGCTTGAAGAGATTCCGACCGGTCAGCTGCTGGCCGGGCCAACCCGTCGGACCGTACTGCGTGGCACCTGGCTGGCCGTCGGTGTCGCCACCGTGCTGACTGCGGGACAGACGGTGCCGTGGTTGCGCAGGGTGTCGCTGCTGGCGCCGCGTTCAGGTCAGGGGCCCCAGGGGCTGCCGGTGAACCGAACGGCACTGGCCGCCGGAGTGCTGCGCGCCGCCGGCTCACCGGACTACCGGCTCACGGTCACCAACGGCACCGCTGTCCGGGCGTTCACGGTCGCCGAACTGGCCGCCATGCCTCAGGTCACCCATCAGCTTCCGATCGCGTGCGTCGAGGGCTGGAGTGCCACCGCGACGTGGACCGGGGTCCCGCTGTCAAAACTGGTTGAGGCCGTCGGCGGTTCGGCCGACTCGGACGTCCGAATGATCTCGCTCGAGCCGCCGGGACCGTACTCCCGTACGGTGCTGCCGGCCCGGCACGCGCGTGATTCGCAGACCCTGATCGCATTGAAGCTCAATGGCGAGCAGTTGCATCCCGATCACGGCTATCCGGCCCGGCTGATCGCCCCGTCCAGGCCGGGTGTGCTGCAGACCAAATGGCTGACCCGGATCGAGGTGGTGGCATGACGGCCGTGCGCGGCTTGCTGATCGCCCTGGGCCTCGCGGTCGGCGCCTACGGTGCGGTCCTGGTGTTCGACAACCCGACTCAGGTGATCATTCGGATCGGGGTGTGGGCAGCGATCGGGGTGCTTCTTCATGACGCCGTGTTCGCCCCGGCCTGTCTGGCTCTGGGGTTCGCGGCCCGGCGGATCCTGCCCCGCGCATGGTGGTCGCCGGTCCTGGTCGCCACCCTGTGCACGATCGTGCTGGTCCTGCTCGCGATTCCGGTCTACAACAAGCCCGGTCTGCAACTCGACAACCCGTCGGCGCTCGACCGCGACTATCACTGGGGCTTCTGGGTTTCGCTTGCTGTCGTGTGGGGGGCGGCACTGCTGTATCTCATCGGGAGCCGGCTGCTACCAGTTCGTCAGAATCACATGGTTGAGCAGTAGCGCGCCGGTCACGTTGAGGCCCAGCCAAAATCGGTGTGACCGCGTCGCCAGCAGCGCGGGCGCGGCGGTGAGCCATACCTCGAACGGCAGCCAGATCCGCTCGGTCTCGGCCTTTGACAGCATCGACAGATCGGCCAGCACGATCGCGGCGAGTGCGGCCAGCACGAGCAGATTCAATCCGTGGCGGCTCTTGAGCGCGGCGATGTCGAAAGCACGTGCCACACCTGCGACGCTGCCGAGACCGATCGCACATACCACCGATGCGAAATTGGCCCATCCCCAGTACTGGAAAGGACGGACATTCGCGATTCCCTGCCAATAGCGTTGCTGGACAAGGGTATAGCCGTCAAACCACCAGAAGCCCGCGACAGCGAATACCGCCACTATCGCCACTGCCGCCCCCACCGCCGCAACCAGGGTTCGCACCGCGGTGCGCCGGTCGGGGGCGCAGGTCAGCACCGCGAGTGCCGGTAGCGCCATCAGTACCAGACCGTAGTTGAGGAAGATCCCCCAGCCGAGCAGAAGCCCGGACCCCACCGCAGCCACCGCCGGGATACGCACTTTTGCCCGTACGGCCAGCGCGAGCAGTGCGATACCCCAGGCGGCCACGCCCGCGAAGTAGCCGTCTGCGGACACCGCCACCCAGATCGCTGTCGGCGCCACCGCGACGAACGGCGCCGCCAGTCGCGCGGTCTGTTCATCGCACAGTGCCCGGATGGCGACGATGATCGCCACCGCGGCACTGGATCCGACCAGTAGACACAGCAACCCGGCCCACGCGCCGCCGCGCAGGCCGACGCGGTCCAGCCACACGAAGCTCAGCAGCGCACCGGGTGGATGGCCGGACACATGCGTGATCCACGAGTTCGGCTGGAAGTCCAGGATCCGGCTGGAGAAGGTACGCACCGCCTCGCCGGCATCGGTGATGGTCGGCACCTGACGCAGATATTCGTGTCTGGCGGTCAACCGGCCGGCGAAACCCCGCTGCCAGCCGTCGATCATTGCCAGCGCAAACGCCCACGCGCACGACGTCGCCCACGTCGCCCACGTCAGCTGCCGCCACCGGAGCCGTTGCACGATCCGCGGGCCCCACCACACGGTGGCGCCCCCGATCGCGATGGCCGGCAGCGTGCCCCACCCGATATGGGCATTCCACCAGCCGAAAATCGGCGCGGTCTGGGCATAGTCCTTGATCTGGGCGGGCGTCGCGTGGATCAGCGGCGTGACGATCCCGAGGTGCAGGTGCGGCGCGACAAATGCGGCGGCCACCAGCAGAACGGCGGCGCCGACGGCGACCGATTCCCGGCGACCGATGTCGATCCTCACCAGCCGTAGGTTCCCGGTGCGTCGCGTGGGGAGTAACGCTCGCGCAGCGCCCGGCGGTCGATCTTGCCGATTCCGTACCGCGGCAGTTCGTCGACGACGTGCACTTCGCGCGGTGCGGCGGTCGGATCGAGTGTCAGCGCCAAGAACTCTCTGAGCTCCTCCAGCGTCGGCCACGGCGCCGCGGATTCGGCTACCACCGCGGCTACCACGCGTTGGCCCAGTCGATCGTCGGCTACGCCGAAGACGGCACAGTCGGCCACTGCGGGATGGTGGGACAGCGCCGCCTCGACCTGAGCCGGCATGACTGTCAGTCCGCCGGTGCTGATGGCGTCATCGGCGCGGCCGATTACCGATAGCCGGCCCGAGTCATCAACGATGCCAATATCATTGGTGTGGAACCAGCCCGGCTCGTTAAAGGGGTCGGGGTCCGCGGGATTTCGGTATCCCTTGGCCAGGGTGGCGCCACCTATCGTGATGCGACCCGGTCCGCCCTTGCCTGGATCGTCGATCCGCACCTCCACACCGTCCAGTGGCAGCCCGACGTAGACGCAGCCGCCGGCGGTCTCGCTGGACCCGTAGGTACGCACCACCGTTATGCCGGCCTCGGCCGCACCAACGAGTATGGGTGCCGGAGCCGGTCCGCCGCCGAGCAGCACCGCATCCAATTCAGCCAGAGCGGCGCTCGCCTCCGGGTCATCCAGGGCTTTCGCCAACTGATTGGCTACCAGCGACGTGTAACGCCGGCCGGAGCCCAATTGTGCTACCGCTCTGGGCAATTCGGCGACATCGAAACCGTTGGAAAGATCGAGTTCCACCGGCACCGTGCCAGCCAGTACGCACCGCACCAGCACCTGCATGCCGGCGATGTGATGGGCCGGCAGGGCCAGCAGCCAGTTCCCCGCGCCGCCAAGTCGGTCGTGAGTGGCCGAGGCGCCGGCGATCAGGGCGGCCGGAGTCAGCATCGCGCCCCTGGGTGTGCCGGTGGTGCCGGACGTAGCGATGACGAATGCGATCTCGTCGTCGATCTCTTCGCCGACCCGCAAAGAGGTTGTCAGTAGCTCGCTTTCGCGCAGATTGCCTGCCGGAATGGGAACCATGGGACTGTCTTGACCGTCCAGCACGCCCTCCAGGGCAGCAAGCAGTGACAGCGCCGACGGGCCCGGCGGGATAGCGAGCGCGCGCAGGATGGCTATTCGGCGTCCTCGGTGTCGCGCGGGTCATCGAGTGGCCAGCCGTGGGTCGCCAGCTTCTCCCGAACCCGTTCCACGTCGGCGGGGGCGGGCAGTTCATCGGTGATCCGCAGGATCTCAGTGCCGATATCGGCGAAGTCCGGTTCGGCGAGCTGCATGAGTTGGCGCGCGACAATGATCACCTCGTCATTGCTGAGGCGCCGTTTCAGCAGAGCGAGGATCGGAAGATAGTCGGTGTCCGGAACGCCCGTGGGGTACCCGGCGCGAAGCCATGAGACGACGGTGTTGAGGAATCGGTTCACCCGCATCACCTCCGGACAGGGGGCATCCGCGGGCCTCCTGACGTGAGTTTAGAGGCTGGCGTCCCAGTGCGATGCCCAGTTCACGCCACGGGCGGCCATGGCAATCGACGTTGTGGCATACGGATGGTGAACTCCGGATGAATTCCTCAACAGTTTGAGCAAACTCGCTGGTAGGACTTTTGTCACCAAGACGGGGGAAATTGGCCAAATGCGGGCATCTAGCCGCACAATGTCTCTCCATGGGCACAGAGATGATCATTTTGGTGATTTTGATCGCGACCGCACTGGCGTTCGACTTCACCAACGGCTTCCACGACACCGGCAATGCCATGGCCACCTCCATCGCCACCGGCGCGCTCAAGCCGAAGACCGCGGTTCTTCTGGCTGGCGTCCTGAACCTTGTCGGTGCCTTCCTTTCGGTCGAGGTCGCCGTCACGGTCACCACCTCGGTGCTGAAAGTGCAGAACCCCAAAACCGGGGCGCTGCTGCCCGGCATCGACGGGTCGATGGGCTTGACGATCATCTTCGCCGGACTCATCGGCGGCATCCTGTGGAATCTGCTCACCTGGTTGTTCGGCATCCCTTCCAGTTCTTCCCACGCGCTCTTCGGCGGTCTGATCGGCGCCGGACTGGCCGCGCTGGGCACCGCGGGCGTCAACTGGAGCGGCGTCACCCAGAAGGTGCTGATTCCTGCCGTGGCCGCCCCGCTGATCGCCGGCGTGGTCGCCGCCTGCGGCACCTGGCTGGTGTACCGGATCACCCGAAAGGTGCTGCACCGCCGTCGCGAGGCGGGCTTCCGCTGGGGCCAGATCGCCACCGCGTCCCTCGTCGCGCTCGCGCACGGCACCAACGATGCACAGAAGACTATGGGCGTCATCGCGCTGGCGCTGATCACCACCGGACACCTCACCGGTGATGTCAAGAATGACGGCCTGCCGTTCTGGATCATCTTCAGCTGCGCGCTCGCCATCGGCCTGGGCACCTACCTCGGCGGCTGGCGTGTCATCCGGACCCTGGGCAAGGGTCTGGTCGAGATCGAGTCG
>Ga0164295_10000969_pt1 | contig 23826 bp, 6 predicted proteins | sample GEODES006metaG_FD_111798 | JGI IMG/M metagenome (GOLD analysis project Ga0164295, IMG submission 111798) | Oligotrophic lake water microbial communities from Sparkling Lake, Wisconsin, USA - GEODES006 metaG | ecosystem: Environmental > Aquatic > Freshwater > Lake | place: USA: Sparkling Lake... | reverse complement strand
TTCATCCATCGTGTCTTTACGTGCTCACTGATCAATTGCTTTACTTGCATCGCTTCCGTCATCCATTGCTCCTTTGCTTGCTCTCTAGTCCATCGCTTAATTAATGACGACGATGAATCTCAAGAAAAGTTCCGCAGACCCCTTTTTCATTTTTTGGATTTAATGAGAACTCAAGTAAACTTCCAAATACCGCCTTTTCATTTTTTGAGTTTTGGCGAATTATACTTCAAAAACCCCGCCCGAGGGACGCGTAAAACTCGAGTTTTCAAAACTTTCCACATAACTTACCCTCTAATACGAAGTAAAAACCCTGTAAGTTAATTTCTCTCAAGTGATAAAGAAATGATTTCATCCCAAACTCAGATTATTGAATCACAGCAATTGAAATCATTGAATCAATCCAAGCTCTATAGTGCAGGAGTAGACAGAATTATTGATGCATTGAAGAAACAAATTGTATATGAGAAGACAGTGAAAATCAATCCAAATAACTTTACTTTAAGATCAAAATATCAAGTCATGTTAAATCGACAACAAGATATCATCTTTCGATTGATGCATGAGATAGATAATATTCAAATGTGTAAAGAGGAGGCTGCAATGTTACAATATGATTACGAAAAAATGTGTCATGATTATACAGAGTTATTAATCAATTACATTCAATATATAGAAGAGAGAATCACAATACAGAAGGAGAAGCTACTTATCAGGATGTCAGGTATCTCTAAAATTGTTATTGATGATGTTATAGAGGAAACGATTATCCCTAAGTATCCTGCCAGCCATTCATTTATTTTCTTACTGCAATCATGTTCATTAAGATTAATGGGTGATACGATTATCCCCAAACCTGAAATATATGATCCATTAATCAAATATTTGAGTAGTCTCGCTCCTCGTGGTGATCCAATCGTACTATTTAATGCTTTACAATTCTTAGAAATTTTATGTAGTCAAAATTGGGGTATTTTAGGAAAAGTTGATCTTCGTAATGAACATAGAAAAGTTGTACACAAATTATTACTTATTATTCCTCATGCATTCATGTATGTAAAAAGTATATGGGATGAAATGCAAAGTCATCTTATACCAATTTTCATTACACAAATCTTTCAAACATTAAATCCATTGTTAAATATGTTAAATGTTATGAATAGTGAATATTCTACTATTTATGCAACAAATCATCATCTTATTGCAGACAACTCATCAAGGGACAACGATCGTAATCTCCCTGAAGATGAAGAGGATGAGGATGGAAGCTGCAATGATAGTGTTAACAAGGGTGGAGATGATGATAATAGTAGTAATACTAGTCGAAGTGATAAGAGAGACAATGGTAGATATTATTGTTTTGGAGAGAATTATTCATTTGAATTATTTATTGAAGATATTATTCTATGGCTCAAGCTTTTTAAAATCGCTAAGCTACAACTTCTTCATCAACCAACGCTAAGTGTAGAAGTGATACAAGTGGTGAATAAGATATCAAAGGTACATAATGAACAAGAAATATCAGTTCAACATGTTCATGATATATTGAGATCTAATAGTCATCACTTCGGAATAGATGAAGATAGCAATAATGATGTGATCGATAATGGTGATGATTGTGATGGCAATAGTGATAATTATAGAAATAACTACGATGGAAATAAGACTGGTCATAGTAGTAGTAAGAAAATCTTAAATATTTTCAATAGAAAATCAGATGTTAAATTTAATAAGAAGTTAAAAGTTATCAAACATGTCTTTCATGAGATTTCAAAGCTTCTTGTTTTAGGAAGCTCACTAACAACTAATCTATTACAATGTGCAGAGAAATTAATCTATTTTATAACGAATAAATCCACAGATGATAATGCTATTTCTAAAAACAATAATGTCATTTCGATAAATGATAATACGTTACCTAGAATTGATTCCATTTTATACTTTGGTTCTATGGCACATTCATTACTATTGTATAGTTTAGATCTTGGAATAATCAATTGTAGAAAGTTTGCTGTGATATTAGGTGGACAAGAAAATCCTTTAGGTGCTTGTATCAGTGACTATAAGTTCTTGAAAGCTGTTGATAATGAAATAGCGATAACAATACAACTAGCAACTATCTCCTTTTCTTTTGGTTTATGGGAGACATTAGCATATGATGTGGTTCGAAATGCTTCTAGTATCATTGTGCATAGATCAAGTAATATGGTTTTATCATCAGCATGGCTACATTGCTTAATTGCTTGTACACTGTGTTGTTTAGAGATGGAGCCTCCAGAGCCACATATTACCTATGATGCTTTACGACACTACTTTACAATGTTGGCATCACCTTCACTCGACATAGAAGTACATAATGATAACATTCGCACTTCTCATCAAAAGCTTGGAAACATATCAACGAACAATTCATCTATTCATCTGAATCGTTCTAATACTATGAAATCTGCTGCTTCTGCGACTACCACTTATAACAATAATGATCATAAAAATAGTCATAAGAGCAATAATGACAACAAAACTAAAGCAACGAAATCAGTGAAATTTTTTGATGAAAAGAAATGTAACGATCGATTATTTCTTATTCCATTCATGACTAACTTTATCGATAAAGTATCAGTGATTCATTATCTACATTCTATGGCACTACGTATACTTGGAGTGACTTATTCATTAAAGCATTTACTACCTATAACACATGCGGGACTACTACTGCTAAGATTGTTATTAAGAGAACCATTCATGAATCGATTGGAAGCGGAGAATTTGCTTGATATTTCCCTTACACATATCTTGCAACCACTCGTGAGTGAAGTAACTGTGAAACGTGTTAGTGATGATGATGATGATGATAATAATAATGATGAAAAGAGTAATAAACTATCTCAAGCTAGTCAGATAGTGGATGTCACCATGTCGACCTATCTATCTGAAGCTGATCCTACTGATGTGAACACTTTTCATAATCGTAGTTCCGTTGATGATGCGAATCGACCAGGAAGTCCAGAGGCATCAGTAGATTCTGTTAGCTTCTCTAGAGGCACTAGTTCGAAAGGCAATCCTCAGAGTGTAGATACCTATTGGGCCAAGTGGCATGCTGAGCATTACATTCAAGCCTTCCAGGGTACTGCTTCTAGTAGCAGTGGTGGTGTGAGTAGTGATAAGAAAGCAGGAGGAGGTATCAGTGCTTCTGATACAAACTTGAAGACATTGCTTACCTTCTTAGTGTATATAGGCGAGTCCCATCTACAGAGCACAGAGGTAATAGAGCAGTTGCTACTGTTCATCGAGCAGATGCTATCGAAGTCCCCAGTGCTTAGGCATGCGATGGATGATACAGGCATACCGATGGTTATTCAGCGAATCATCGACAGCCAGCAGAATAATATCTATATGGTTGCCCTTGCTGAGCTATGTCTTGATGCTTTCAAATGATATGATATTGAGTGTGAGTTATTGCTTGATTTGTTTTGATACATGCCGTGGGTTGAAGTGTATGGATTTGAGAGGTAGAGTATTATAGAAACTAAGATTTGATCTGAAGCAGTATAGAGTAGATTAGATTAGATTAAAGAATTGACTAATTGCAATTGTACTTGTTCAATAATGCTTTAATCATCACATCTTTCATTGCACTGCATTGCATCTTTGCTGCTTCCTGTAACGATGGAAACAAATCAACACCTAACCTTCCCTCCACATAGTTGTACGTAGAGTAATTCAGTGACAGCATATAAGATGATGTGAACTTCACAGAGTGTGATGTAGTGGTATCTAAAGAAGCGCCATTATTCGATGATGTTTGATCTTTCGGTACTATGATACTACCACATGTAACCAAGTCTAGTACTTGTACAGATGAGTCAGCTAATGCGAGAGAGGCACCATTAATGATAGCCGATAGATCATGTAATGATGTCTGTAGAATGAGAACACTAAGTGTTATCAAAGTCTTCGGATAGCACTCTAAGCGAATGGATGACTGCAATGCTTCTTGAACTATCTGAGCCATATGCCTTTCTGTTGATAGTCTCTCCGATTGTGGATAATATGAAGATAACTCTTCATCAGTGATATGAATAGCGAAGCTTAGTTCGCACTCAAATGTTCCGATGTCAATGTTTTCTCCTTTACTACTCTGACGAGGACCATGAATGCTGCATATTATCTTCGAATTACCTAATTCTACGAATACAGATCCAAGCACTCCAGGGCTTGTAATGAAACCTAATGTGAATCTAGGTATAGGTAATGCAACTGAGATCTTGCTTGTTGTAGGAATTGCATCATTCGACTTCGTATATTCTCGGATTGATGCACAATTTGAAAGCATTTGATCTTTTAAATAAGTAACATCGCCCTTTAAAATTACTGAAAATAAATATACGCTGGATGTCGTTGAATCCCATCAAACTGTGTCTTTTAAATCGGAACAGTACATTTTTCACAAATCACGACAACGTACAGTCACTTTGAAAGTACGTATTTATGGTTTCTGATCCCACCCATTTTTAGTGTTTCTTTAACATTGGCGTCATTCAAATATAAATATATGATCGATGCGCCAAGGTTTAAGTTCTAGTTACGTAAGTCAATTGAACTGCTCATGTGAAGTTATGCAACTTATCTGAGTAAGATTTGAATGGAGATCTTGGAATAATAAGAGGCGAGCTATTTTGTAATCTGAGGCGTAGTATAGTTATCTTGCATTCTATTCAATTGTTCAAGTGCAAATTTAATTTTTCTCTGCTCAAATAATTTTGTATTTATTGTAATGGAAGTTTTTGATGAAGTTGAAACAGTGAGGGTTATATGTAGAGTAAGTCCAAGTAGACATTCCGTGAAGGCAGTTTACCCTAAAAGTGATTGCATCAGCGTTGTAGACGATCAACAATTGAAGTTAGTTTCTCAGGATGGATCTGATTATAAAAATAACAAGGAAAAGATTTTTCGATTCTGTAAAATATTTAGTGTTGATGCGACTCAAGTTGAGGTATACGAAGACATTGTCGATGTTGTCTCCTCAACTATTAAAGGATATAATGCAACCATTTTTGCTTATGGAGCTTACGGTGCTGGGAAGTCTTACACTATGTTTGGTAATAATTATAACTCTCCTGGCATTATTCCTCGTGCAATCGAAAGTATATTTCAGCATGTTAATAATAATAAAAGAGAAGACTCAAATGCTTTTTTCAACGTGGAAATCAGCTTTATCGAGCTTTATCATAATTCTTATCGAAATCTGTTGAAACCTATTACAGATGAACTTGCCAGACTTGAAGTGATTGAAGATGAGAATATTTCCGTATCAGAGTTAGATGATCTATTAGAGAAAACTTTGAGCTCTGCTTCATTCGAAGGTTTCTTGAAGAAACGTCCCGATCTATCGTATGGGATGGAGAAAGTTATCATTGTTGAGAATGCTCTAGATGGAGTGCATCTCAATGCATCGAATTTAAGAATTAGTGTCAAGGACTCCGCTCAAGCATTGAAGTACACGAATATCGGCCTACAGATGAAGAACTTAATCACTACTGCTTCCGATAATGCGTCATCAAGGTAAGTTTCTTTTCATTTGATTCGAGTGATGGTTTGTTATTCTTATGTTATCTTTCTTAAATAGCAGGAGTCACAACATACTAACACTGTATGTGGAAAGTAAAGTGAATACCCAAGGTAATAGTAGCTCTGCTGAATTGCGCGTGGGTAAAATTCATTTCATCACTTTAGCCGGTAGTGATAGATTAGTAGATTCGATGGAAGGTATGGTCAATAAGGACACCCAGAACATGAATAGGTCGTTAGTCGCTCTCGGTGAGGTGCTGCATAGCTTGAGCTTGAACACCGCCATTAAGAATTTAGCTAACAATTCCACGACGGGTAATAGTGACAGTATATCTAACGGTACTTCCGAAACCGTCACTCAGATTCCTTATCTGAATTCCCATCTCACTCATCTTTTGAAGGATTCTCTTGGTGGCAATTCGAAAACTATAATGATTGCAAATGTTTTGAGTGATTCGAGTCATTATCACCATAACCTCATAACACTGATGTATGCATCCAGAGCAATGAAAGTACACAATCGTCCTCGAGTCAACAATTTTGAGATCACAGGTGATGTGCTACGTAGTACGAGTGTAAGTGTATCTAGTGAGAAAGAATTGCTTGGAAAGTTGAAATTAGCCTTGATGTACTCAGGAGCGAAGTCGAATATTATGCGATCACCTGTGGCTCAGAAGTATATCGACATGGCTCAAACAATAAATGCTTCGACGCCTCAAAGCAAACTTTTGGGTGATGTCGTGAACAGCGCAACTAATCAGCAGCTCTCATCACTTTCTGAATCTGCCACTCCCAGTAGAAGCGGCATGAGGACTTGGACATTGAAGATTCAATCCATTCAAGCTCAGCGATTGCGCTATGTCGCATTTCCGTTATGTCCAATTTTGAAGATTCGTGTGGCACATCAGGAAGCAATCACGAGCAAGAGAATTTATATCCATTCTATCGCTGTATTCCCTGAAGTCTTCGAACTAGAGATAATTCCAGATGAATTCGAAAGTGGGTTAAGTATTGAAGTTGTGGTTGTCAACATTAGCGCGTCGACCGGTTTGCCGGTACATGTCGGAGAAGGCTTCATTGAGATTTCCAAGAGCTCTTTGCCTGTCAACAAGCGCACTACCTTCACTGTCAATCTCTCCGACCTCAACTCTAAGTCCTCAGGCTATCTGAAGCTATCAGCGGCTGTTTTAGACCGCCCCGTCGGAGTGAGCGTCTTATCCCCACCGCCACAATACGACCAACTGAATATGGATATTCCTCTCACACCTTCTATCGCTGACATTCAGTCGAAGCTCACCTTGAGCTCTAAAAGTGGAGTATTGACAGTCCAGAGCGTCCTTTGCTTCGATCTGAAATTCGATAGTAACTTCTTTTCAAAGAATTTCGGTATTTTCAATGGAGAATACTTTGTCGTTGTTCAAGTTGGTAAAGAAATCATGCGTACAAAGGCAACGTCGGGGAAAAGGAAGGGGCGCGGTGCTTCGTCTACTATCGTTGCGTCGTTCGAAAAGCTGAAGATGCATTATGATATTGCTTACGATCAGCTGTATCGTACATCGATCTATGTGACCTTGTTTGAGACATCAACTTCTGTATCATCATCTGATCAGCAGTATCTAGGTAGAGCAAATGCATCCCTATTCTCGCTGGAAGATCGCAACGATGATATCAATTCCGCTGGTAGCGAATTTGCGATGCTTTTGAAAGATATCAACAATCGTCCTGTTGGTAAAGTCAGTCTTTGTCTGCATATGCTCAATGTTAAGAGTGCCGCAGCTGTCACTGACAATGCTTCTCTCTCCACCCCTGGCAAAAATTCTTCTCCCTCGAAGTATCTGAGGACGAAAGCTATGACTCCAAAGCTCAACAACATCCAGCTACCCGAATTCCTTCAGTCTGGTTGGATCCATATCAATAGCGTCACCGCTACCAATCTCAATAAAATTCGTCTAGTTGGTAACACCGCTAAGTACAGAAATGTACGCAACGATCCGCTTCGATCACCTCCTCCGGCCTATCTCAAAAAGTCTGAGCTATATGGGAAACAAGATCCTTTCGTCGTCATGGAAGTAGGAGACTTCTGGTGTTCGCAATCCGAAGTGCTATTGAACCAATCCTCCGATTGTACCTGGCATACTCTCAATGCCAGTTGCTTCTTGTCAAATATCGCTGAGCTGTGTGAAGTCTGCATGAAAGTTTCGGTCTATGATTGTAGTTGTGCAGGGTTCCATAATATTTTCTTGGGAAGTGCATTTATTCCAATAATCAATTTCATTGGCTTACAGCAAGGTTCTGAAACAACTATTGAAGCATCGATTGTGGATAGGAAAGGAAAACTCAACGGCAAGTTGCAATTCAACTATTCATTCGTCGCTGCAGATGAAAGAGAGCAGTGGGCAGTAGGTATCGTTAGAAAAGTGCGTGGTAATGGCTACTATGATATACTATACGACAACGGAGAGGAAGAAGTCGCAGTATCTAAGGACGTGATGCGTATTTGTTCAGTAATTTCGAAACCGGTAACTGTATCACGTAAAAGTCTGGAGAGCACTTCAATGGAGATGGAGAGCAAATACCTGCAAGTTGGATCAAAAGTTGAAGTAAATAATCGCAATCAGGGTTTATGGTTTCCAGCTAGAATTGTTAGAAATAATTTGAATGACACGTACGATATTCATTCTGAATATGACATAATCAAAAATAATGTTCAGAAATCTTTGATCCGTTTATACAACAGTGCGGTTTCCCACCTTCAGAATGAATTTTCAAGTCCGCTAAGCCCGAAGTCGCCAAAATTAAAAACTACTGATAATCCTATTTATGATTTTAACAGATCTTCGAGCAAGGCAACTCGTGATGAAAAAGTCTCCCTTAGAAGCCCCGTTTTACTAAAAAGTCCATCTCACAAGATGAAGTTAGAATTCGAACATGCTCAAGAAGTGGAGTCCAAGTTCAGAACTCAAGATATTGTAGAAGTTAATTACCGCGGCCACGGGAAGTTTATCGAAAGTACCATCCAAGAAGTGCGTCGCAATGGACACTATAATGTCGTTTATCAATCTGGTGAAGTCGAAAGCGATGTTCCTGAAGACTTGATTCGTGCTGTTCGATCCAACATGATTTTCAATGGCTTTACTGGGAGACTAGAGAAAAAGTTCAGAGTTGATCAAACTGTGGAGGTACATTGCGAAAACATTGACATTTGGCATCATGCTCGTATTAAGGCAGTCCTAAGTGATAACAAGTATAATGTTCAATTCGATGATGGTGAGACAGTGTATGGCATCGCATCATGTCATATTAGAGAATGTTCATTGTTCACTGCTGGATCCATCATCCACAAGCCCTATTTCGTCGAAGGAGATAGAGTGAAGGTGTACTTCATGGAGAGTGACCATGAGATGCGATCATTACTTGCATTGAAACAACGTGTGAAAGGTGAACGCAACAAAATCACCGAAGAGAAACAACAAAATGAAATCCTCTCTATTCGATTGAGAAGCATCATGGATCAAGCTTTAAAGAAGGAAACTGACTTGGAAGACTTCAAAAAGCGCATTGGTTATGTTCCATGTAGTATTCGTAGAGCTGGAAACCAGATCGTTGACCCAACTGATATTGTCCCCATTTCAAGTATGAATTTGTTAGATGAGATTCGTTTGGCAGTGATAAACGATAACGCCCATTCTAAAAGTGATACCTGTAATGTCAGTGAGCTTCTTCCCATGGAATTAGTCAATGACCTCGTATGCAAGGCTATTGTGGTTCAAGAATCATTGGGATTTATAGCTTCAGCTATGAAGGATGATCTTTATGATAAGCAGAAGCAAATTGCTTACTCTGTGTCTACGGAATTGAATAGAGCTGACAAATTTGTAAATGTTCGTGAGAGTAAAGAAGTCACTTTGAGACAGAGAGGTAACAATAAGTTGGACTCACACGAGCTGTTCAAGGAAGCTTTTGATGCTGCAGAGTCCGAATTAGTTCACATTAATCTCGCTCGAAACTTAGTGCATGATGAAAATGCATTACTCAAAGACTTGTTTACGAAAGTTGAATCTGAGGTGAAATCCTTGACTGAGACCATCAACCAAGCAGCTGCAAACTATGATTCTATTTGTCTTAAGGAAGTAATGTTGAAAAACAATGACCATGGTACAGAGATGACTGTCCACAGTCGCTTCCCGTCGAGTAATTTCGAAGACTATGAGTCGATTCCTGTGGAGGGCAAATTTTTTATAGAACATAAGAATTTACATAATGCTTTGCTCCGAGCCAATCAAGCGGTGTGTGATTATTTGGAACAGAAGAAGAAGGCTGAGTACTGTGCTAAGATTTTCAATGACATGAATTGTCTGGTCGATAGAATTGCTAATGAGGTATCCCTTATAATGGATACCAACCAATCTTTTGAAAATCAATTAACAACTGATCTTAGAGCCTCTAGTACTTACTATGAATATCTCAAAGCAGTCGAGTCGATCTCGAACAATCAAGCTGAAGCGAACGAAAAGGAGTCTTCAAAGTCGGACGACAGAGCTTTAGTGGATATTGCACTGACTAGTAGAAGCACCAAGGAGCAGACAATTGTATTACTAGGCAAAAAGCGCGAAATTTCCGAAGGGAAAATTCGCAAGTCTATTACTCAGGGTGATTTCGCTGGCACCAGAAATGCGATGAATGAAGTAGCCGATGTAGCTGAGGAGCAAGTGACTGAGTTGATTTCTGGTGCTCTAGACTGTGAAACAGCGATTGCTGGTTATCAAAGTGCCAAGATTTCGGCAGAGGCCCAACGAAGTATCTACTTAAAGATGAAAAACGAGGTGCTCTCTGCGTTCGCTTGTCTCTCGAAATTGGCTGTCAAGCTTAAAGAAAGAGATTATCGCTCCTATGAAGATGCCAAGAACTCTGCTTCGTACATTTATGAGCAATATAAGTTATCAGCAGATAAATTAGATGTTCAGAAGAACTCATATGATAAGGTTATCGACAGTTTACTCGTGGAGTCCCAAGCTTTGAAGTGCATCAAATTGAAGCTCAAGAATAATCTCAATAGTGTTCAGTATGCAGCATATCGTTCGAAGGAGTTTTCAGAGCAGAACCATAGATCTGTGGCGATCAGCAATGATCGCATTGCAGTTGAGAAGAAAATTCAGCATGTGTCCGCATTGCGCAAATTGGAGGAAGGTAAGGTGAAAGTAGAGACTGACAACTGCTTGAAAGCCGAGTTGGAGTTTCAGAAGTTCATTTCCATTCAAGTGAATGCCGACACCGATTTCGTCTATAGTGCTAATGAGCGTGAATCTGTCTTAACCGCTGCTTCCCATGCAAGAATGCGTTGTGAAGCTTTGGTTGCTGCGAAGGACTTAGCTTCAGATGAAGGAAAATTGATTGAAAGTGCAAGAAAACTAGCTGAAGATGAACTCCTTATTTTATCTGCTCTTTGTTCATTGGAAAGAGACTATATGAAGCAATACTTGATCAGGGGGATGTCTATTTCTGAATGTAGTTATTTGTTTGGACAGTCGAAGCCTAAGTTCAACACAGCGTTACAACAGCTGACAAGAGCAAAAGAAAAATCGTTTGCGGAGCTTAAAAATCTAGATGACTTGAAGTTTAAATCTCGCTATGTATTGGAAGCTCTAGATCAGTTCCTGAAGAGTGAATGGCGTGAAGATGTACGAGAATCGTCCGAAACACCCAGTGATGTTAAGTCATACTATGAGAAAGCTAGAGTTGCAAAGATGTCTGTAGAAGAATTTGAAAATGCTGCTCGTACTGCTCATCTTAATTTCGAGAATGCTGAGGCTCGGGCAAATGCATCTGGTTTCACAAAGCAACGAGAAGAATCTATTGCGAAGAAATCTATATTCGCAGCAGCTAATTCAGCTTCATCAATAAGTGATGTGAATGAATATGATCAAAATGATGATAGTGAAATATGCACGGCATTGTTTGCGGCAGTTGTGCACTCTGAGAGCCAAATTGATGCTATTCAGGAAGCTATTCATTATTTAGAAATTTACTTAGAGAATCTATCACTCGCTCAGAAGCATATGGAGGAAATCAGAAATATCGCAGTTGTTATCGTCATTAAGGAGCACGATGGATTTCTCGCCACTTATAAGACTTGTTTCATTGAATATGACATTGATTTCAATGATGTGAAAAGACAAGCAATTAGTACAAAGTCAGCCTATGACTCTGCCAAGGATGCTCTGAATGAAGAGTTGCACTCACTAGAAGAAGCCATCGCAGATCTTGAGTCAAATATCGAAGATAAGCTGCTTCGTAACGAAGTAACCATTGAATTGTATAGAGAGTATTGCAAAGCTGTGCAGTTACTGGTGTTAGAGAAGTCGAACGCTTTGGAAATTCGAAAGTTACGAGTGAAAGAGGAGACGCAAGGATCAGTAGCTGCCCATGAGAGAGAAGTAGAAGAGACTAATTCAGCAAATATTACGAGACAGAAAAATGCTTTGCTTCAAGCTTTGGTTGAGAAGAAGTCATCCGACTACACTGATTCTGATCTGGTCACTTTGAAGAACAATGAAGGTCTAATGAATGATGTCATTATTGCATTGTCCGCTGCGAAAGAATATGCTCTTGCTGAAGATCTTTCTTTTACAAAAGCTTACGAGTATTTGAGACAAGAGTCGGAACATGTATCGAATGCCAAGCATCATGCTAAAACAGCCCTCGCCATACTCCAGGACGAGCGAAACAAGATCAGCAAAGTATCCGACCAAGCACCAACAGATATTGTTTCCTCCGTTGATTATTTCTACGATAATGCTGTGCTGGACTCAATCTCATCATTCACTAATATTTATGAACAAGAAGTGGCAGCTTTCAAACAGGAGGTTCATGAAGTGAATGAGGTGTTTAAGAACTCCATGATTGATCGCAATAATGCTGAAGAATTGTACCATTCACTTGATGAAGTAGCGAATCGAGAGCAATCTGTACTGTTGGAGTTGATGAAACAGAACAGGGAGATCGATTATCATCAGATAACAAGTGATGTTGTATCCCCTGAAATTGAAGTCGTAAGGAACGTATTGAACAATGTACAAAGTAAGCTACAGAGTCAGATCGATTCTATCTCTCGTTCATCTGAGATGAGAGAATCTGAGTTGCATCAAGTTAATGAAGAGCTTGAAAAACGAGTAACTTTCGAAAATGGTGCCGAAGCTTACGAGAAGAGTGCTCTCGAAGCTCAAAAATCTTTGCAGAACGCTGTACAGAAGAAGAAAAGAGTGGATGCAGAATCGGCTTTGAACACTTTTTTGAAATATGCCAAACAGCAGATTAAATCAATAGAACAAGCTAGAAAAAGTATTTACGACGAAACAAGCATGTGGCGACGTGCTGCCGATGAGGTCAAGACTATTGTTAGTCATGCCAAAGCTGCGCAAGAAACAGCAGCGGATGAAAAGAGAATTCTACAGGCTCTGAAATCAGAGATGGATGTCGAGAAATCGAAAGTAGCCTATCAAAAAGCAAATAATTTAGCTGAAAGTTATGCTGTTCAGTATAGTAATTGTATCGTGCAGACTATGAAAACTGTATCAAGAGAGTATGATATTGGTGAGATATTAGAGACCAGTCGATTTTCGGACTATTTGCATCAGTTCCAAACATTCGAAGGTAATGCTATACGCTATAGAAAGGATAAATCGACTAATGTAGATAAAGCTTTGGTAGCTAAAGACTCTCGCTTGAATGATCAATCTACAGTGGTAGAAGCTAGACAGCTCAGGAAGATGGCAGAGGAATTACTTCTTGATTCCAGACTCGATACCAGATCTGATGACTATCGTACCACAGTAGAGGACATTCAAACTCTATTGGAGGAAGAAAATTCTGCTCTTTCTTCTTATAATGCTAATATTGCCACAGAACTGTTCTTTTGGAATGCAGCTAAGGATAGTGCCGAACAGGAAGCAGGATGCTACAAGTCGGTGTTAGATTCTGTGAAAGCAAATCAATCAATTATTGAGCAGCTGATTTTAGAAACAGAGAATAAGATTTTGGAATTGAAGACGAAGCTTGCTTATGAAGCTTACACCGCCTTGAAGTCTTTTGTCGCTGCGAAGGTCCTCGAAGTTACCCCTGCCTACAGAGAGAAGCCACAATTTGTTGAATTTGAAAAGATCATGGCTGAACTCGAAGATACTGATGAGCCTCTGATACGAGGTTTGCAGCAAGTTAGATCCTCTACAATTCCGAAAGCTGAGGCACTTGCTCAACAGAAAAAGAAGGAATATCAAAGAGTACAAGAATCTACCACGAAAAAAAGTAGCTCAGCAGCATCTTCAGCTGAACTCCAACGTTTAATTGAAATGGAGAACTTAGCTCGAAGAAGTGCAGCTGAAATTGAGAAAGACGAACTTGTTGCTTGGCAGGAAGTCGAAAAGCTCACTTCGCAGGCGCTTCTTCTACTCAACGCTGCGATTGAAAAGGCAAACTTAGCTCTCCAGCTGCTAGAGAGTCTTCGCATTGAAGGTGAGAAGGAAAAACTTATTGAAGAGAAACGGAGAATTGAAGCTGCGTTGAATGAACTCCAAGTCTTGCGATTGAAAGGAACCAATTTGATGGCTGAAGCGGATAAACAAGGCAAATCATTTCAGGAGGTTATGACATCTACAAATGAAAAAGTAGAAGAACTTCGTGAAGATAAGAATACTCCCATCATATCAAGAGAATCATTAATGAGGCGCATTGAGTCATATCAGCAAATTCAACAGCTACAGACTGAAATTGAGAACGAGTGTGAGCCTTACATACAATCTTGGAGACAACGCAAACTTACCATATTAAATAAAATTAAAAGTGCGACTCCTTGTGATGTTGATAGCACCTTAAGTGCAATAGCAGAAGAATCAGTGACTTGGAATGATCTGATTACTAATGTGGAAGAAGAGCTTAAGAAGCTATCCGAAGCAATAGTGAGAGCAAAGAATATCGTGAGACTGCTTGATGCAATGAAAGCGGATAAAATCGAGCGAGAGCGACAAACTTTGGGCTCTCATCTTTCGGATATTCAGAAGATGAGAAATAATTATGATGAATCCGTCGCTTCTATGAAATCGCTTGCGAAATCATTGGACGACGTGATAGTGCAGATAATGATGGAGGATGGTGACTTGACTCCCGACATGAAAATGCTTCCTTTGTATCAACAATTTCTTCAATTGTCTATTGAACTCGAAGATGATAAAGCTCTCAATTTCGCTCGTCAGGGCCGATTAGCTGCTGCCTCTAAGGCTGACAAGATAGCGCAAATTAGAGTTAGGGAAGAAAAAATCATGGACAAGGCTGCGGAAGAAATTGTTGAACTAAATAATGTTGCCCTCAATTGTTATTCTGCTGGAGATTTATATGGTGATCTGGCAGCACGCACTGAAGCAAATAAATGGTCGAAAAAGGAACAAATTGCGATAATTGCAGCTATTGATTATGCAATTGAAGAGAAGGATGTTTGGCTTACTTCAGATGATCCTCTTCAACAAGAAATTGTGTTACTGAATAATTCTGTTGAGAAGGCTAAGTTAGCTCTTAGAATTCTTAAAGAATTGAAAATTGAAACCAAGAAGAGGGCTGAGTTGGAGAAGAACTTATACGATTTGTCTGAAATTCTCGCGGCAGCATTGGCAAACGCTGAAGATGAACTTACCGCGTTGGAAGATGCTAAGAGAAATGCATCTATTGCTAGAACGGAACTAAATGATGTCGATGAGAAGATCCGCGTCGTAGGAAATGATCTTCTTGACCTCAATAAAGACAATGAGGATTCGGTGGCTGCAGTATCTAAGAAAGGCTTTGATTTCATTGATGATGTTGAACAATATAAGAAGAATCAGAATTTGATTATTACGGAGTATGAGCAGGCGTTGAGTATGAAGAAAAATAAAGAGAATGATCGACTTGAAGCTGAAAAATCGGCAGATGATTTAGATCGTGAAGAAAATTCAACTGCCTCGCATAATGAAGGTATGTCTAGAGCTGAAAAGAGGGTGACTGAAGCGAGAGCAACTGGTGATAAAGGGGCAGAATTGCAAGCAGTGAAGGAAATTAATAAATACGTAGCTGAGCAACGCAACTCTTGTAAATTATCTTTGCTACATACTCATATTATTTTAGAGAAATACAAAAAAGCGGCAGGATTCGCTAACACTGAATTGGAACATCTCATTAGAGCGAAAAGGCTTGCGCTCGACAGTAAAGAGAAATTAAAGAAAGCTCTGTTATCTAAACCCCGTAGGACAAAGCTTGGTTCCCTTATCTTCTCCAATGGTGATGGATTATTTGAGGGCAGTGGAGTTCGTCCTGTCAAAAATGCAAAGAAAAAATCTACCTATGATCAAGCCTCACAGATGATGTCCGATAAGAAATCGATGTCTGAGAATATTTTCGATTCTGATAACCATCAATTGAAGTCAGATGAAGCTGTAATTCAAGTAGATTTCCCATCGATTGAATTGAAACAAAATGACTTTGTTACACAGGTAACTGTATATGAAATAGGCATTGACTGGGTCGATAAGTTGTTGGTTGATACTAAGCAGCTCAGCTGTAATCCAACTTTTCATGAATACATGACAACAATTGCTGATGACGAGAATATGGGTGTCAATAGTTCGATGAGAGAAACTTCTCCAACAGAGGGTCTGATTACAGCTGAACTCACGAAGACTAGGCGACTCTATTCTAACACGAATGAAAGTAATTCAATAATTTCATTTACCGCAGCAGAGTTAGATGATGTTCAGAATGTGTTGCAATTTGCAGCAGAGCAAGTAAATATTGTTTCAGATCAATTGGATATCTTGATAGGCAGGCATAACTCGAATAAAAATAAATCTTTCGCCAGTGAGGAGAAGGAGGTCGAGGAGGATACTCTTGCATTAGAGCAAATTGATGTTTTCTTCAAGTTAGAATTTGGAGAAGCTGCCCCAATGCCTGCTGACGCTGAGACTAAATTGTTGAGATTCTCATCTGTTAAGACTCAATCTCTTTTGTTAGATAAATCTCAAACAGTAATCAGAACACCTGAACAACTGGCATTAGATGCATTCATTGCTGCACGAAAACAGATCATGACTAATGAAATGGTCAGTACATTGAACTTCATCACTTCATTAACGACAGTCTGCCGGCGATCAGAGTCTAAAGAAGGAAAAGGTTATGTTCAGGGAACACCTGAGAATGCTATTGATGATAACGCAGTTATAGCATTTCTCAATGCAACTCCCATGGATGCTACTATTAATGCATCTCAAATTGAGGATGCCCTCAATGCGTTGAAAGGATCGATTGCACTGGTTGGTGATAAAGGGCTATGAAAGAAAGCGGTAGATGAATGAAGTTTGTAAAGTTTTGATAGATTAATTTTGCAGTAATAGATATATAAAAAGTACTGATTGTAGTAGAGTCTTATGTTTTGCAGTTGTTAGTTACAGATTTATTTGCCTTCGGGTAAGTAAGATACTGCAGTGAGATTGTTTTGGTGGAGATGAGAGATAAAATATATATATATTGCTATAAGTAAAATTGGAAAATGATAAACTCTACATTCAATAAATCGTTTATCTGAATGCAATCATCAAACTTAAGTTGATTACACTGATCATTTCTTAGTTCCGCCTGCAATCAATTTCCTGTGATTAATCATCGTCTCTAATCTTGATATCCGCTTCTGTGCATCGTCGTAGTACTTCTTGTTCTTTGAATTCTGGAAGTCTAGTTGACGTTTCGCTTCAAGAGATTTCGGTAAAGAACTCATGATTTCATTGGTTTTTATATTCAGATAGAATATGTTCTCAGTGATAGGGTCAATGCGCTCTCTCCAATCATCTGCCTCCTTAGCTAATTGTTCGGGTGTCATCTTGTCTTCACGTTTCTTACGTGCTTCTACTTGCTCTGAAGTTGCGTACCATGGTTTGTCAGCCATGATGATGGCAGCCTTTACTCTTCCTTCCTTCTTCGTTCTAGACTCTTGTTGAGTTGTAGATGACTCCTCCATACCTTCATCAATTACAGCTTCAGGAGTTCGAGATAGTTTCCGGGAAGTTGATGACGGTCTAACACTACTTATAGCCTTTTCAGACTTAATTTTTTGCGGGACTATCTCTTCAGAGACTTCAGATATCCTATCATCACCGACTTCTTGCACATCACCATCTACGTTGACATTCTCATCTTCAAGGACATTCTCTACATCATTTCCATACTCACTATCAAAATAATTGTCTTCCATTGCAACAGACTGAAATGGAACTGCGTTATCTGAAGAAACTTGAGATATGCCTTTCTTTTCAGTGCGAGAATAAGAAAGACTTTTATCACGGATAACATTGAAGCTCTCAGCCTGTGAGTCATCATCAACTGCCACAGATTTATATGTCTTGCGCTTTGGTGGAATGGGCTTTATTCTAACTGGAGAAACAGTATCTCCCTGGTAATCATCCATACTATTACCAGTATCACTTTCATAGAATTGACTTCCTGTTGTTTGCTGAAGTTCTTTTGCTAAGCTATTCACGAGTCCTTTACGTTGCTTGGCTTTTCTTGTGGCGATGTTATCATCCTCCAATAAAGGCTCGTCTACTGTGAGACATTCAGTACCATACAATTCAACGAAGTCTTGGTTTGTTGACAGAAATGAAGTCGCATATCTGATAGCGTCAGCATATTTCGTAGATGTAGTCCGCCAGCTATCAGCCTCTTCCTTCATCCCATTGCTTCGATTCATGTGCATCATAGATAGCGAAAATGACATCATTTTTTGAGCATAAAACTTGTATAGCTGTATGAATCCTTGAGACACCGGATTTTCGACTGATGTTGAATAACTCAAATATCTCAAGCGTGAAGATAACACTGAGGGTTCACCATTATACATTGGCATTCTATACATTATCTCTCCATCATCTTTACCTCTGCTTTCATCAGTGCCTGCTCTCCAAAATCTGTTGACAATGATATTTAACCCTTCAACTTCGACAACTCCAAAGCAACGTGTTCTGATACGAACAATCTCTCCAGCTCGTATGATGCTGCCCAGATCGTATGATGTCTTGAATTTGTTGCTACCAGGAACAACAAATACTCTGCCAGGCAATCGGTAACCTCCATATCTTGCCTGATCTGACAATTCCTCTATAGTTCCAACATTAAATCCAGATATTGGAGTTCCTTTTCGTGGTGACGTGCGGGATACTCGGTAGAATCCCCAATCGTCTTTATTCTTCCAAATGACTTCGCGGACATTTTGTTTTTGAAACACGTTCACCGATCGCAGAACTGCATCTTCTCGCGTATCAGTCGCTAGAGGTGGTGCATAGCCTAGTAAATTTAAGAGCATGTAAGTCACCTTTCTTCGGCTATCTTCAGATTCCTTTTTGTATGCTTTATAAGTAAGACGCTGCCTACGCCTACGCCTTTTCATCTCCTTCCTTCCCAGCCTACCGATGTAGACCATTCGCCACCAGCTTTGAATCTTAAGAGCCATATCGCGTTGTTTTAACTCGTTCTTTATCGCTTCATCTCTATTCAACTGTGTCAATTTAATCTTAATTATCTGCCTATCAATATCGTTTTTGAAGCTAGTATGCATTTTTGGAGTATAATACGGCAGTTGCTCAGCTTTATGTCGACTGAAAGGCCCTCCCATTGAATGCAATCCCACCAAGCAAATATTGCAATAAATTTGATTGCAGTCGACACAACGCCATGAGCTGCTACGCCAATTACATTCTTCACATGTTTGAACCAAGTTATCAAAATGGTGATTCGTATCAAGACTCTGATGCAAATGATTATGAATCAGATAAGCTTGCTTAGTATAGGCTAATATATTCTTCAACCTTCGTCTTCTTTGTTGCTGGATATTCAACGACTTTTGGTTTCTGTCGTGCTCGTAAGTAAAGCATGTATCACAGTACAGTCCGCGACAACTTTCTTCAACTGATTCCTTGATATTTCCAAGTGGGACTGGATTCAAAATACATGTCAAACAGGACTTAGTTGCGACTTGGAACTTACAGTACGAGCATGCTGAGATTTTAGAACTTTGATGCTCCCTACGATTTCCTTTACAGTGCATTGAATCGTAACATATCTTGCACATGGACTCTTCACAAATATCACAATTCACTTCAGCAAGCCTGTTACAGTAAAAGCAATTAACAATATTCTCAAGTCCTTCCTCGGGCAAAGCGATACTATATGAATCTAAAGATCGTAGAACTTTCGGCTTTCTATATGTCTTCACTTTTGTCAAAGGATGAAACCAATATGGGACGAGTAAATATGGCACGTACTGAATTAGAACTTTTTGAGCTAATCTGGCAACACGGTATCGTGAAATAAACATGCGCGCAACTGCCTGGATTTTAATTGCTAATTGATTGAGTCTCTTATCATTCATTTGTTTTAGTCGTAACTGAACTACCTCAGCAAATCTATTTTTCCCTTGAAACCTCCTTACCAAGCATTGAATTCTAGTTGCAAAATAACCCAAACGCGCTCTGCTTTCAGCATCGATCCATTCAAGTACATCTTTAATCCATGACTCTTTACGCAAAGAAGATAACACATTCACGATTAACCAAACCCTGTAATTCGTCTCACGATTATGGATGTTACTCATATTAAAGTAGACTTGCTCAGGTTTTAAACTATACTTAAAACCAGATGCAGGAGTACTGGATGAAACTGACTGCTTCGAGTTGGTGGCTTTAATTTGTTTTGTCGGAAAAAAATCTTCAGGAGTGGTATTCTTGCGAGCTTCAATACTGCCGGTGTAATGAACTTCGGCAATGTATGCAAGGAAATCTGTGAATTCTGTGTAAGAGAGGTAGTTACCCCCTGAGAGATCTTTTTTTGATCGATTGAAGAATGAATCAACTTCGGTAGGCTTCAACTTCCTCTTACTAGTGGGGTAATGCAGTATATTCAAATCATAGCTCCTGAGCAAATTTAGTTCAAATGCCCGATCTTTTGTCACAACTTTAACCCTCTTTTTAGTATTGTCATTTTGCTGGACATTATCTTCACGTTTTTCAAGGAGTCCAGTAATGCTCTTCACAAACTTAAGCATTGATGATGGGTCTGCCTTGTTGGTTATCAATGCAATTTGCTCTGTACGACCTTTACTGACAGCAGCTAAAGAAAAAATGGCCTGAACTGGACCCAAACAAAAGCAGTCCTTTTTAGAAAATGTGTAATATTTCTGACCAATATTTCTCAATAACGTTTCTTGTATGAGTGCCAACTGTGCTCTACAAAGTAAGTGATTCAGTCTTGCAGAGAGGTATACATTGCTTTCGCTTGCGTATCGAGCTTTCGACATCAACACTTTTACTTTCCTTTTCGCTATTTCTCTACGGATAATAGACTGTATTTTAGTCACGTAGGATCCAAAGAGTTTGTTCCGTTTCCAAGTCCTTCTAAACTTGAACCTTCTAAGAAGGCGCAATAATAAATGAACCAAACGACTTGCATTCTTCTCGCTTTGCTTCATACGATGAACATCTAGCTTTGCCTTGAAAATTCGAAACAAGCATTGAATTTTGACAGCATGTGCGTACAATTTCTTCCGTCGCAATCGAAGTCTCGTTATGTAACCACGCCAATGCCTCTGAATCAGTTTCGCATATATTGTATCTTTCGCATGTTTATCATATAATTTGCTGAGAGTTGAAGAGCACTTGATCATGAAAAATCTCACTCGACCATGATGTCCACGCCAATAGCGTTGAATAACGATGGCGTTTCTATTCAGGGTCAAGTAGCGAAACGGTTGGATCTTTCTGAACAACTTTCTGAGTGACCAAAATATGTTCACTCGAGTCGCAGCTGTTGCTAGTTTGAGCATTTTCTGTTGCTTTCTTTTGTGGTCAAGCTTAGCCTTCTGAAGAACTCTGTTATGGAATAGCTTTAAGCAACGGTAGCGACGAAATTGAGCTTGAATCGCGACAGCTGACTTATTCTCTAGCATCTTTCTAATTCGATGATTCTTGAAGGTATCTATCATTCTCCTACGAACGAGGTGTCCTCGAACATATCGCTGGATAATAATAGCTACGCGAAAGTGGTTCCAATACACCAATTTTTTAAGTTTCCGTCGAATCATTAGGGTGCGATAGGCTTTGGCAATACATATCTCCGCCCCATCTTCTGTAATTAACTGCATCCTCCTATTCTTCACCACATTGACTTCAGCCATCCACTTCTGCACAAACTGTAGCTTTCTATATAATGCAACCTAAATAATCAAGAGAATTAATTTAATCGGAATGTAAAATTTATCCATGGTGATGCATTTTGTATATGATATCTCTCACCTTTCGCCTCGCAAGCCTGCATCTATAAGCGCATTGTATTGTAATAGCATTTCGGATGAAGATGAGTCTCTTAGATCTAAGCACATGCACTGCTTTGCGAGTTAGAAATCCTCTCATTCGAGCTTGGATTTTTATACAACTTCTTCTTATTCGCCATTCTCTACGGAATTTCTTCCTTCTAGTATACAAGAAAATTGCTCTAGTGATCACTTTACTGCTATATTGTTCCACATTTAGTCGCCGTTCTAAGCGAATAGCTTCCTGCCTAGCCTGTTCCTTGAGCATTGTCATTCTCCTGTGCTCATTGAGAACAATGTTGAATCGCCTCAAAGCTCTACATATGATAGAAGCCGCCCGATTCAAAATCATTGACTTTAATTTCACGGACTGTCTGATAAAATGCGCGAAGCCATTTTTCAATCTATGAATGTAGAAGCTATATGACAATTTCATCAAATTAAGCTTGAAATGTCGCACTTTATTGTACTCTTTGTTGAGATCAAGGCCGATTTCGTCTAAAACTCTTTCAGAAAACAAGTTCAAGAACTCTTTCTCCGATTGGTCACCAGCTTTCTTCTTCAAATTGAGCAGCTGGTCGAGTTGTTTCACATACTTATCGTTCAATGCTGAGGTAAGAGCTTGAGTTGACTTCAAGATGGGTTCATACTCCCGGACAATGTCCACCTCGCCTTGGTTGTTTCTGGAATCAGTCGATAAGTCGCGTACCATTGAGTGAGAAGATTTGAAGCTTCCAACAGCAGCAGGCGACGCGATCGATGCAGATACTGTGATTTCAGAATCAAGATTCAAAGGAGGCTTTCTGGATTTTCCTTTGTTTGGAAACCCCTTATCCGTCTTGATTGTGTCTGTTTTAACGGAAGAGCTCATAATGGTGGCCGTATCCGCACTGTAATCAGCGGTTGATACTAGTCTATCCTGGGGTGAATGAGCCCTCTTCGCTTCGACGAAATCTCTCAATGCAGAATTATCATTGGCAATCAATGCTGGCAGTTTGACATTGATCCTGCGCACATCCTTCGAGTCCAATGATCTCTTCTTTGATCCCTTCGAGCGCACAGAACCATCATCGAGCTTGTTGAACAGTCGGTCTAGCTTCTCTAACTTTTCCTTCTCATACTTTCTGGCATGTTCCATGGTTACGTAGTAATGTGTGGATTGGTTGTCTACCGGAAGCACATCGCTTCCACCGGATGATCTCAACAAATCTTTGCTCACCATCTTACCGATAGCTGGAATGGGAAGAAGAGGGTCCGAAATATCTATCATACTCGATAAAGGTAAGCGCGGTAGCTTACTGTACGCAGCTGCAGTGTCGACCTTATTGACCCACTCCTCGATCTGTTTGATCTTCTTCTCTTCGTATTCGGTTGGCTTCGGTAGCAGCGAAATGTGTTTTCTTGTGCGTGGTGACAGCTGTCTGATCTCCGGTATTGGGACGCTATTTCTCTTCTTCTCTACATTCTCATATTCCAGTCGGAACTGTTCGAGATGATCAGGGAGCTTGTAGTCATGAGCCTGTGCATATGCCTCAGACCTGCGCAACGCCTCACGGACTAGCGACGCAGCCACCAACTCCTCCTGCTCGAGTGAAATCGACGAAGACAGCAAGCTCTCAGCTGAAAATGAATTCAAGAAGTTGATGTCCGAGAGCTGGCCATCCAGTCTGACCTTGAGGGACATGATAACTTACTGCTGTTAACTTTACCAGTATTATGTTTATTTTTTTGACTGACTGTACAAGTGCTCTAAAAATCAACAACAGCAGTTACTGTGACAACAATGTCGTCCATTGCGTCGAGTTACAAGCACTGTAACTTGTGGTATGCTCTCAGATAAAGAAACACGTAACGGTTTGAGGAAGTACCCGACCAAGGTGTTTCCAGTCATA
>Ga0164295_10000968_pt1 | contig 23874 bp, 18 predicted proteins | sample GEODES006metaG_FD_111798 | JGI IMG/M metagenome (GOLD analysis project Ga0164295, IMG submission 111798) | Oligotrophic lake water microbial communities from Sparkling Lake, Wisconsin, USA - GEODES006 metaG | ecosystem: Environmental > Aquatic > Freshwater > Lake | place: USA: Sparkling Lake... | reverse complement strand
GGCTGCCGACCGGGTGGTCCTCAGCGTCCCGCTATCGGGATCGTGGATCGATATTGCCTTCACGCTGCCGCCGACAGTTGTCGACGGTGGAGCGCCGGTTGTCCTGACTCCCGACGCGGCCGCGGCGATGCGCGGCGTGCTGGCCATCGCGGCCGGCGCCGAGGGACCGGAGGATCTACCCGAACTCATCGGCGGTTCGACCACTGTCACGGTCGACTGGGATCCCGAACGGGTCGCCGACCACACCGGCGTCACCGCCACTTTCGGCTCCCCCCTGGCTCCGACTCTCTCAACGGTTCCCGACGCTCTGGTCGGACGCTGCTGGCCGGCGGTGTTCGCCGCCATCGGCGATGCGGTGACCGATACCGGCTTCCCGGTTGTCGAGGGTCTGTTGAGCCTCGTACACCTTGACCATGCCGCCCGACTGCTCAAACCGCTACCGCGCAACCCCGCCCAGTTGTTCGTTACCGCAACATCGTCGGTGGCCGTCGACACCGAAGTCGGCAGGGTGGTGCCGATCACCGTCAACGTCAGCGATGCCACCGGCGCAGTACTGGCCGTGCTTGAGGAGCGATTTGCGATCCGCGGTCGCACCGGCCCGGCCGAACTCACCGATCCGGTTCGCGCCGGGGGAGCGGTCTCGGAGAATGCCACCGACACACCGCGTCGCCGTCGTCGCGATGTCACCCTCACCGCGCCGGTCGATATGCGGCCTTTCGCCCAGGTCTCGGGCGATCACAACCCCATCCACACTGATCGGACCGCGGCGTTACTCGCCGGTCTCGACGGGCCGATCGTGCACGGCATGTGGTTATCGGCTGCTGCGCAGCACGTGGTCACCGCTACTGACGGTAAGCCGATCCCGCCCGGCAAGCTGGTGGGCTGGACGGCCCGATTCCTGGGCATGGTGATGCCGGGTGATGAGATCGACTTCCGTGTGGATCGGGTCGGAATCGACCTCGGCGCAGAGGTTTTGGAGGTCACCGCCAAAGTCAAGGGCGAGTTGGTCATGTCGGCGACGGCCCGCCTGGCGGCGCCGAAGACGACCTATGCATTCCCGGGCCAGGGGATTCAGCACAAAGGCATGGGCATGGAGGTGCGGGCCCGGTCCAAGGCCGCACGCAAGGTGTGGGATCGCGCCGATAAGTTCACCCGCGCGACTCTCGGATTCTCCGTGCTGCACGTGGTTCGCGACAACCCGACGAGCCTGATCGCCGCCGGTGTCCACTACCAACATCCCGAAGGAGTCTTGTACCTGACGCAATTCACCCAGGTCGCCATGGCAACAGTCGCGTCCGCACAGGTCGCCGAGATGCGCGAGCAGGGCGCCTTCGTCGAAGGTGCTATTGCCTGCGGGCATTCGGTTGGCGAGTACACCGCGCTGGCCTGCGTTACCGGTGTGTATGAACTCGAGGCGTTACTCGAAGTGGTGTTCCATCGGGGCAGCAAAATGCACGACATCGTGCCGCGTGATGAACAGGGACGTTCCAACTACCGGTTGGCTGCCATCCGTCCGTCGCAGATCGACCTCGACGACGCTGACGTCACCGCGTTCGTCGCCGAGATTGCCGAGCGCACCGGAGAATTCGTGCAGATCGTCAACTTCAACCTCCGTGGCTCGCAATACGCGATCGCCGGCACGGTGCGTGGGTTGGAGGCACTCGAAGAGGAGGTCGAGCGGCGGCGTGAGATCACCGGCGGCAAGCGGGCCTACATCCTGGTTCCCGGAATCGACGTCCCATTCCACTCCGACGTGCTGCGCGTCGGGGTCGATGAGTTCCGGCGCTCGTTGGAGCGCATCATGCCGCGTGAAGCCGATCCGTCGACACTGATCGGCCGCTATATCCCGAACCTGGTGCCGCGACTGTTCAGTCTGGACCGCGACTTCATCCAGGAGATCCGCGATCTGGTACCCGCCGAGCCGCTCGACGAAATTCTCGCCGACTACGACACCTGGATCACCCAGCGTCCCGCGGAGGTGGGCCGACGGGTGATCATCGAACTGCTCGCCTGGCAGTTCGCCAGCCCGGTGCGCTGGATCGAGACCCAGGATCTGCTGTTTACCGAAGAGGCGGCCGGCGGCTTGGGCGTGGAACGCTTCGTCGAGATCGGGGTGAAGTCCGCACCCACGGTCGCGGGCCTGGCCAACAACACCCTCAAATTGCCCGAATACGCCTACAGCACCGTCCAGGTGCTCAATGTGGAGCGCGACGCCGCGGTGCTGTTCGCCACCGACACCGATCCGGAACCGGAACCGGAGGCCGATGCCGAGCCGACCCCGCCGGCCCCGGAGTCGGTCGCCGAAGTAGTGCCTGCGACAGCAGTCGTGGCGGCACCTGCAGCCGCGTCCGGCGCCGCTCGCCCCGATGACATCGGATTCGGCGCCGCCGACGCCACGGTGGCACTGATCGCGTTGTCCGCCAAGATGCGCATCGACCAGATCGAGCCGCTGGACTCAATCGAATCGATCACCGACGGAGCATCATCGCGGCGCAACCAATTGCTTGTCGATCTCGGATCCGAGTTGAATCTGGGTGCCATTGATGGTGCCGCTGAGGCGGACCTCGCAGCACTGCGGGGCCAGGTCAATAAGCTGGCCCGGACATATAAGCCCTTCGGGCCGGTGCTCTCCGACGCTGTCAACGATTCCCTGCGCAGCGTGCTCGGTCCGTCGGGAAAGCGACCTGCTGCGATCGCCGAAAGGCTCACCAAGACATGGGAACTCGGCCAAGGCTGGGTCAAGCATGTCACCGTCGAGCTCGTTCTGGGTACCCGTGAGGGCAGTAGCGTCCGGGGTGGGCCCCTGGGTGGACTGCATGACGGCGCTCTGCCGGACGGCGGTGCCGTCGATAAGGCTATCGACGGTGCAGTCGCCGCCGTCGCGGCCAGGCACGGTATCGCCGTGTCGCTGCCGTCGGCTGGCGGCACTGCTGGTGTGGGTGTCGTCGATTCGGCCGCGCTGGATGAATTCGCTGCAACCGTGACCGGCCCCGGTGGCGTGCTGGCCTCGGCCGCCCGGCTGATGCTCGGGCAACTCGGTCTGGACAATCCTGTCACCGCATTGCCGACAGTGACCGACACCGAACTGATCGATCTCGTCACCGGTGAACTCGGTGCGGATTGGCCACGGCTGGTCGCGCCGGCTTTCGATGCCCGCAAAGCGGTGCTGCTCGACGATCGCTGGGCAAGCGCCCGTGAGGATCTGGTGAAGCTGTGGCTGGCTGATGAGAACGACATCGACGCCGATTGGGCGACGCTGTCCGAGGGATTCGAGGGTGCCGGCCATGTCGTCGCCACCCAAGCTGACTGGTGGCGTGGCCGCGCATTAGCAGAGGGCCGACTGGTTCACGCGGCGCTCTACGCCCGGATCGCGGCCGGGGCGGAAAACCCCGGCACTGGTCGCTATTCCGATGAAGTCGCGGTCGTCACGGGTGCGTCCAAGGGATCCATCGCGGCATCGGTGGTGGCCCAACTTCTCACCGGCGGTGCCACCGTCATCGCCACGACATCCAAGCTCGATGACGAGCGGTTGGGTTTCTACAAGTCGCTGTATCGCGATCACGCCCGCTTTGATGCCGCGCTCTGGGTGTTGCCGGCCAATATGGCGTCCTACGCCGATATCGATGCGCTCGTATCGTGGGTTGGCAACGATCAGAGCGAAAACCTTGGACCGCAGGCGATCCACGTCAAGGATGCCCAGACTCCGACGATGTTGTTCCCGTTCGCCGCGCCACGGGTGGCCGGTGACCTCTCGGAGGCCGGCTCGCGCTCCGAGATGGAGATGAAGGTTCTGCTGTGGGCCGTGGAGCGGCTTGTCGGCGGACTGTCGGCCATCGGCGCGGAACGTGACATCGCATCTCGGCTGCATGTCGTGCTGCCAGGCTCACCCAACCGTGGCATGTTCGGCGGTGATGGCGCCTACGGCGAATCGAAGTCCGCGTTGGATGCGGTGGTGACGCGCTGGGGTGCGGAGTCTTCCTGGGCTTCCCGGGTCACCTTCGCCCACGCGCTGATCGGCTGGACAAAGGGCACCGGACTCATGGGGCATAACGACGCCATCGTCGACGCTGTCGAGGAAGCCGGTGTGACCACCTACAGCACCGCGGAGATGGCGGCGATGCTGTTGGATCTGTGCACTCCCGAGGCGAAGGTGGCCGCCGCCGCGGATCCGCTGAAGGTCGATCTCACCGGCGGACTCGGTGACATCGAACTCGATATGGCCGAACTCGCCGCCAGGGCCCGCGAGGAGATGGCGGCCGATGCGGGCGTCGCGGGATCCGAGGACGACACTCCGGCGGCCGGCACCATCGCCGCGCTTCCGTCTCCGCCGCGCGGACATCGGGCATCTCCGCCACCGGCCTGGGTCGACCTTGATGTCGATCCCGCTGACCTCGTGGTGATCGTCGGTGGTGCTGAACTAGGACCCTACGGGTCATCGCGCACCCGCTTCGAAATGGAAGTATCCAACGAACTCTCTGCCGCCGGGGTGCTGGAACTGGCGTGGACCACCGGACTCCTCAAGTGGGAGGACGACCCCAAGCCGGGGTGGTATGACACCACGACCGGTGACCTAGTGGACGAATCAGAGATCGTCGAGCGCTACCACGATGCTGTCGTGGAGCGGTGCGGCATCCGGGAGTTCGTCGCCGACGGCGCGCTCAACGCCGATCACTCGACGGAATTGCTCGTCAGCGTCTTTCTGGAACGCGACTTCCAATTCGTGGTCTCCTCTGAGGCCGAAGCCCGGGCGTTCGAGCATGCCGACCCCGATCGCACCGTGGTTCGCCCGGTCGGTGATGGCGGTGACTGGGAGGTGATCCGCAAGGCGGGCACCGAGATCCGCGTGCCGCGCAAAGCGAAACTCTCCCGCACCGTGGGTGGACAGATCCCGACCGGCTTCGACGCGAAGGTCTGGGGTATCGGCGCCGATATGGCCAGTTCCGTCGACCGGGTGGCGCTGTGGAATCTCGTCGCCACCGTCGATGCGTTTCTGTCATCGGGGTTCACCCCGGCCGAACTAATGCGCTGGGTGCACCCCAGCCTGGTCGCCAACACCCAGGGCACCGGCATCGGCGGTCTGACGAGCATGCAGACGATGTTCCACGGCAACCTGCTGGGCATCGCCAAGCCCAACGACATTCTGCAGGAGGTGCTGCCGAATGTTGTGGCGGCACACGTCATGCAGTCCTACGTCGGAGGTTACGGCGCGATGGTGCATCCGGTGGGTGCGTGCGCCACCGCGGCGGTGTCAGTCGAGGAAGGCGTTGACAAGATCCGGCTCGGGAAGGCTGAACTGGTGGTCGCCGGCGGCTTCGACGATATGACCTCCGACGCCATCACCGGTTTCGGTGACATGGCGGCCACCGCCGACACCGAGATGATGCGAGCCCGTGGCATCAGTGATGCGAAGATCTCCCGCGCCAACGACCGGCGCCGGCTCGGATTCCTGGAAGCTCAGGGCGGCGGCACGATCCTGCTGGCGCGCGGCGACCTCGCGCTGAAGATGGGACTGCCGGTCCTGGCCGTGGTCGGCTACGCACAGAGCTTCGCCGACGGTGTGCACACCTCGATCCCGGCTCCCGGACTGGGCGCGCTCGGGGCGGGCCGCGGCGGCCGTGACTCCGTGCTCGCCCGATCACTGGGCCGGCTCGGGGTGGGTGCCGACGATATCGCGGTGATCTCCAAACACGACACCTCCACTCTGGCCAACGACCCCAACGAGACCGAACTGCACGAGCGGCTTGCCGACGCGCTGGGCCGCTCGCCCGGCGCGCCGTTATTCGTGGTGTCGCAGAAAACCCTGACCGGCCATGCCAAGGGCGGTGCGGCGGTCTTCCAGATGCTGGGCCTGTGCCAGGTCATGCGCGACGGTGTGATTCCACCGAATCGCAGCCTCGATTGTCTCGATGACGAGTTGGCTGTCTCCAGTCACTTCGTCTGGGCGCGGGAGACCCTGCATCTGGGTGGACGCTTCCCGATCAAGGCCGGTCTCGTGACCAGCCTGGGTTTCGGTCACGTATCCGGACTCGTCGCGCTCGTGCATCCGCAGGCGTTCCTCGCCGCACTCAGCGCCGAGGAACGTCAGGACTACCTACAGCGGGCGAATGCCAGGGTGCTGGCGGGCCAGCGCCGACTGGCGTCGGCCATTGCGGGCGGTAAACCGATGTATGAACGGCCCGCCGATCGTCGATTCGGCCATGACGCGCCGGAGAAGCCGCAGGAGGCGGCCATGCTGCTCGATCCGGCCTCGCGCCTGGGCGACGACGGCACCTACCTCGGCTAGTTTGATCCCGTGGCGATAGTAGGCGTGGGGATCGACCTGGTGTTCATTCCCGATTTCGCCGAGCAGGTCGATCAACCCGGGACGGTGTTCGCCGAGACGTTCACCCCCGGCGAACGCCGTGACGCTGCCGACAAGAGTTCGGTGGCCGCTCGTCACCTGGCTGCCCGCTGGGCCGCCAAAGAGGCCGTCATCAAAGCATGGTCGGGCTCTCGGTTCGCCCAGCGTCCGATGCTGACGGAGGCCATTTACCGCGATATCGAGGTGATCACCGATATGTGGGGTCGCCCCAAGGTGCGGTTGACCGGCGAGATCGCCGAGCACCTTGCCGATGTGGTCATCCATGTGTCGCTGACGCATGAGGGCGATACCGCTGCGGCGGTGGCCATCCTCGAGACGCCCTCAGGTGAATGATCTGGGCGCCCGCGTGGGCGAGTTGCTGCCTGATATCCAGCGCGATCTCGAGGCCCTGGTGCGCATCGAATCGGTATGGTCCGATCCGGCCCGACACGACGAGGTGCACCGCAGCGCCGAGGCTGTCGCGACACTGCTGCGTGATGCCGGATTCGCGTCGGTCGAGATTGTCAGCGAAGGTGGCGCGCCGGCAGTGATCGCCCGCCATCCCGCACCGGCTGGTGCGCCCACGGTTCTGCTCTATGCCCATCACGACGTGCAGCCGGAAGGTGATCCGGCACAATGGGATTCGCCACCATTCACTGCGACTGAACGCAATGGCCGGTTATACGGCCGTGGTACCGCGGATGACAAAGCCGGTATCGCGACGCATCTCGCAGCCTTTCGCGCCCACGACGGCCATCCACCGGTGGGAGTGACGGTCTTCGTCGAGGGCGAGGAGGAGTGCGGATCGCCATCGCTGAGTCGGCTGTTGGCCGTCCATCGCGACAAATTGGCGGCTGATGTCATTGTGATCGCCGACTCCGACAACTGGTCGGTCGATGTTCCGGCGCTGACGGTGTCGTTGCGGGGACTGGTCGATTGTGTGGTCGAGGTGGCGACCCTCGATCACGGCCTGCATTCGGGCATTTGGGGTGGCGTGGTCCCCGATGCGCTGACCGCGCTCATCCGGCTACTGGCCACCCTTCATGACGATGAGGGCAATGTCGCGGTGGCCGGTGTGCATGAGGCCAAGGCCGCAGCAGTCGATCGGGGAGCGCAGTGGGTCAGGGTGGAGTCCGGTCTTCTCGATGGCGTCAGCGAAATCGGCTCGGGGACAGTGGCACAGCGGCTGTGGGCCAAATCGGCGATCACCGTGATCGGCATCGACACCACGCCGATCGCAACGGCGTCCAACACCTTGATCCCGAGTGCCAAGGCCAAGATCAGCATGCGCGTGGCTCCGGGCGGGGACGCCGCGGCCCACCTCGATGCGCTGCGCCTCCATCTTGAGTCACATGCCCCATGGGGTGCGCGGGTGACGGTCACACCCGGCGACATCGGACAGCCCTATGAGATCGATGCGATCGGTGCCGTCTACGACGCCGCGCGCTCGGCGTTCCGGCGGTCCTGGGGCGTCGACGCCGTCAATATGGGAATGGGCGGGTCGATTCCGTTCATCGCCGAGTTCGCCGAGGCGTTCCCCGATGCCACGATCTTGGTCACCGGTGTGGAAGACCCCGGTACTCAGGCGCACAGCGTCAACGAGAGCCTGGACCTGGGTGTGCTGAAGCGCGCTGCAGTGACCGAGGCCTTATTGCTGGGCATGCTCGGCACGCAGGTGTGACTAGTCCAGGAAATTCTCCCGGCCGGTCGGATAACCGCCGCCGTGGGTTGCGATGTGGACGTGGGTGAAGTGGTTGGCGTCGGGATTGCCGGCGTCGTCCATTAGGTATGGCTTGCCCTCGGCGGGAATGTACATCCGCTGCCAGATGAGGTACTCGAGTCCGAAACGCCTGCCGTTCTCGGAGACGAACTGGGCGATACGGTCACCGAGTGCCCTCCCGGCCGGCGTCTGCCAATCCGGAATGATCACGTCGATCGCCAGACCTTCGGGGTGCCACTTCATGCTGTCGGGCCGGACCCCACCGATCTCCCCAATCTCGGGGAATCGCGAGACGATCGCTCGTCTGGCCATGATCGTCTGAATCTGCAGTCCGCTCTCGGAGCCGGCAACCGGTAGAGCGGCGCGCTGGCTGGATACCAGCTGAGCGTCAGATTGCTCTGTGGCGTGTGCCGGTCCTACGGATACGCCGGCGACTGCGAGGGGTACAGCCACAATGGCTGCCAGTCGGCTGAGCAGGCGCCCGCGCTTTGTCATGACCGTGATGTCGTTGCCCGCGTCTCCCGCGTTACTCGTGCTCCAGAAGTGCACGCTCAGCAGTCAGGATGCTTTCCGCCAGCCGAGGTAGCCGAGAGCGGCACTGACGAAGTCGGCAGCCCTTGCGATCGCCCGGGCGTAAGGGCAACCCGGGTCAGTCGACCCCGGCGATGATCTTCTGGATCAAAGTTGCCGCTGCTGCAGCCTTGACGTTGTACTGAGCCAGCGCGATCTTGCCCTTCTCGTCGACAAGGAAGGTCGACCGGATCACGCCCTGGACGGTCTTGCCGTACATCTTTTTCTCCCCGAAGGTGCCCCATGCGGTGAGCACTTTCTTGTCCGGATCCGACAGCAGCGGAAAGGTGAGGGACTCGGCATCGCGGAACTTGGCCAGCTTCTCGGGCTTGTCGGGCGAGATGCCGACGACGTCGATTCCTGCGCCGTTGAGTCCGGCGAGACTGTCCCTGAAGTCGCAGGCTTGTTTGGTGCACCCCGGTGTCAAGGCGGCCGGGTAGAAGTAGACGATCACTGTGCGGCCCTTGAAGTCAGAGAGCTTCACGGTCTTGCCATCGGCATCGGGCAGGCTGAACGCAGGAGCTTTGTCGCCCACTTCGAGGCGTGCGGTCTCGGTCACGGTTTTCCCTTCATCGGCCGGTGCGCGCGACGGGTTGACCCCGCGCGTTGGTCCCCCATGGGTGCTGTGGACCGGGCGCTGATCTAGGGTAATGCGGCAGTGTGGATGGCGGAAGCGAGGACGAACGTGGTGGACCGGGATCCCGAGCTCATCAAGCAGGACATCGCCGTGGCACGTGATCGCCTGGCGCTCACCGTCGACTCGCTTGCCGAGCGGACCAATCCGCAGCGTCTTGCCGACGACCTCAAGTCCGCCCTGCTCCGATTTGTGAAAAAGCCCGCGGTGACCGCCACGCTGATGGGCGTCGGCGCCGTCACCGTCGTGATCATTGTTCGCGGAATCCGCAACCGCTAGGGATCAGCGCCCGCGGAGCCAACTGCCGATCGGCAGCCGCCTGCTAGGGGGATTGGCCTGCAATCCGAGGCGGCTGCAGCTGTGCACGCGCACCGGTAAATCGGCGTCATCTCGGCGCTCGGGTGGCTGGGACGTCGTGCCCCACCGGTCCGTCGTCATGGATGCATCCTCGCCTTCCCGGGATCACAGCAAATGATAACCATAACACAGTGATCACATAATAGCTGTTGAGAGCGGTGAGAATGCAATCCGGGGTAAATCCAGTTACCCAGAATCGGCTCAGTGTAGGAAGGTTTCGGTCCCGTTCGGATAACCGCCGCCGTCGGTCGCGATGTGGACGTGGGTGTAGTGGTTGGCATCATCGGAGCCTAGGTTCGCCATCCGATGCGGCGGGCCGCCTGCGGGAAAGTAGGTCTGCCGCCAGATCACATGGACTAGGCCGAACCGATCGGCGTTCTGGAAGGCGAACGCGACGATGCGATCGCCGAGTGCCTTGGCCGCCGGCATGCGGTAGTCCGGGATGATCACATCGATCGCGAGGCCTGCCGGATGCCACTTCATGCTGTCCGGTCGGACGCCGCCGATGCTGGTGATCTTCGGGAATCGCACACTGATGGCACGCTCGGCCAGGATGGTCTTGACCTGCAACCCGCGCTCGGATCCGACGCCCGGAAGCAGCATAAGCGGAGCCGCCAGGATTTGCGGCTGCCACGCAGGGGGTGGTGGATCGCTGCGGCCGACGCCGCCCGTCAGCAGGAGGGCTGCCGGGATCGCGACCGCAAGCGTGACCGCAGGAACAATGCGGTGACGTGTACCAGGCACAAAGTTGTATCGCAGCCCGTGATCGAAGCGTTACCCACGAGCATTCTGCTGGTGCGCCGTCAGGGTTTCGAACCCCGGACCCGCTGATTAAGAGTCAGCTGCTCTACCAACTGAGCTAACGGCGCGTGTCAGCGACAATAACAGGCGGGCGCCGCAGTGGTGAATTGGCAACCCCTAGAATTGAGGTCTGCGGGAAGCACCCGCATCGTCGAGTTTGGAGTCAGCATGGGCAAGATCGGGCCGGTTCGCCGGCCGCGCTTGCGCACCTGGCTGGCGGTGTTCCTCGTCGTCCCGACCACTCTGTTCGGTGTCAGTGCATGCGGCACTCAGGCGTCCGAACCTGCCGTGCTCGCCGATAAGGGCAGCCCCTACAGCGACGTTTTGGTTCCGAAGCTGACCGCCACCGTGCAGGACGGCGCTGTCGGAGTCCCGGTCGACCAGCCGGTCACCGTGACGGTCCGGGGTGGCGTGCTGGGATCGGTGGACATGGTCGACGGAGCCGGTGAATCAGTGCCCGGGGATCTCAGTCCGGATGGACTCAGCTGGACCGCTACCGATCCGCTGAGCTACAACCAGAGCTACATCATCAACGCCGAGTCCTTGGGCCTCGGTGGCGTGAGTGACCGCACGATCAAATTCGCATCGCAATCACCTGCCAGTCTCACGATGCCGTATCTGATGCCCAACGACGGAGATGTTGTCGGCGTAGGCCAGGCGATCGCGGTGCGGTTTGATGAGAACATTCCCGACAAAGTCGCCGCCGAGAAGGCCATCACCGTGAACACTGAGCCGCCAGTGGAGGGTGCGTTCTACTGGCTCAGCAATCGCGAGGTGCGATGGCGGCCCAAAGACTTCTGGGAGCCGGGCACCGTGGTGGATGTAACCGTCAACGCCTACGGCACGGATCTCGGTGAGGGCCTCTACGGGCAGCGGAATCGCGAAGCCCGCTTCAGCATCGGCGATCGGGTGATCGCAACCGCCGACGACTACACCAAGACATTGACCATTCGGCGCAACGGCGAGGTCGTCAAGTCCATGCCGATCTCAATGGGTAAGGACAGCACGCCGACCAACAACGGGATCTACACGATCGGCGACCGGTACCGACACCTCATCATGGATTCGTCCACGTACGGCGTTCCCTCTGACTCACCCAGGGGCTATCGCCTCGAGGTGGATTGGGCGACGCAGATGTCCTATAGCGGTATCTATGTGCACTCGGCGCCGTGGTCGGTCGGTGCCCAGGGCAGCGACAACACCAGCCATGGCTGCCTCAATGTCAGCCCGGAAAACGCGAAGTGGTTTTACAACAACACCAGACGCGGTGACATCGTCGAGGTAGTGGGCACCGTTGGATCGGTGTTATCCGGAACCGAGGGCCTCGGCGATTGGAACATCCCGTGGGCGCAGTGGAAAGCCGGTAACGCGAAGGCCTAGCGGCCGCCGCCATAAATGTAGTGCCCGAGCGCCCACACTCGTTTTCCGGGCGGCTCGATCACCGTGACGCGCGTGCCCTCATTGAACACCTCTTCCTGGCGGACGAACCCGTCCCGGATGGCTTCGGTCCATGCCTGAGTCGGGCCCTTGCCCCACTTGAGCCAAGGCGTGAGGTCGTCGATGATGACGGCCGTCTTCTCGGTGCACATCGGCATCATGTTCATGATGTCGGCTTTGGCCACCTCATACTGGTGTCCACCATCAATGAAGATCAGGTCGAACCGTAGTTCGGGGTTGTTGCGCGCGAATTCGGGCACGGCCTTGGTCGAATCACCGGCGATGAGGGTGTGCCGTCCCGGGAACTTCTCATCGACCATCTTCTTGGCCACCCGCGTGTACCCGTGCTCGACAAGATCGAAAGACACCACCTTGGAGTCCGGATTCGCGCTTAGGAATGCCGTGGTCGAGAAACCGGCGTTGAAGCCGATCTCTCCGATGAGTTTGGCGTTCGTCCGCCGCGCGGTGGTCGCGAGATACAGCAGTTCCTCCGGCGAGGTGGACCCTTCCAGCGGCGGGCGGCCCTTGAGCCACAGGGACCGTCGAATCTGACGCTTCATCGCCTTGACGTCATCCACGGAAATGGTCTCGCCGAATGTCATGCCAACCCCTTGTGTCCTTAATCGTGCGCTTGTTGCATCCCAGTGAATGCATCCCAATGAATGCGTTCCAGTGAACCGTACCTGCCAGTTCAGCGCCCACACCGGCCCGGATGGCACCGGATGGGGCGATTTCCGGTTACTCAGGGTATTCTCAGGTACCTCTCTGCGGGCTGCAGAGGTCGAATCAAGGGGAGTCATCGCATGCAGATTTCAGTTCGCTCGTACCTGACCGTAGGTATGGCGGCCGTCGTCGGCGCCGGTGCGATCGCCATGGTGCCGGTGGAGGCCAGCAGCGCGCCGAGTTCGGTGGCGGTGCCAGTGTCTGTGGCCGCAGAGGTCGCGTTAGCCGGCATCACGATCCCGTTCACCGACATTCTTTCGCTGCTGCAGACCCTGGGTCTCGGGGGTTCGATCCCCGATATCACCGGTCTGGTTCCGGCGGACTTCCTCAACGCCGTCGGCACCGAGTTCCTCAACCAGGTCACTCCCTTGGTCACCACCGCAGCCGGTGGCGTCTTCGCGTACTTCAACAGCACGGTCGGCGGACTACTGAGCGGTCCGACCTCCATCCCGGTGATGTTCGGCGCCGCACTCGGCGCCATCCCCACGGTGTTGACGACCGCGGTCCAGGCAGTGAGTTCCGGTGACATTGCGACCGCATTGCAGACGCTGAGCACCGGCCTGTACGCGCCCATCACCGCCATCGGTCAGGCCGTTGTCGAGGCCGGGAAAGCTTTCCAGACCTACCTGACCACTCAGATCAACACTGTGACCAATGCGCTTCCCGGCGTCCTGCTCGCGGCGGTCTCCAAGGTGATTACTGACAACGTGCAAGCCGTGATGGCCTCGGTGCAGACAGCGATCTCCGGGTTGCTCGGCGGCCTCATTCCGGCGGCAGCCAGTACCCGTGCCCTCCTCGCCGCACCCGCTGCGGCCGTCACTGTCGATACTGCGGGTGACACCGCGGTGGCCGTCACGGTGGAGACCGTGGAAGAAACGGCCGTGCCCGCCCGCACGTCGCCTGCGATTCGTACTAGCGATGCCGATTCGTCGGCCCCGTCAGTGCTCTCCGAACAGACCGTCACCCCGGTCACGCCGCGGTCGCGCGCGGCGGCGCGCAGGGCGGCGGTGGCGGAAGCAGCAGTGGCTGAATCAGATGCACCGCAGTCTCATCACCGGTCCCGTTCGGCCCGTTCGGCCCGCTAGGTCGCCGGGCTCCGAAAGGGGTCCGCTGCCTGCCCTACGCGATGGTCTCGGTGCCGACGCAGCGTCGGTGCTGATGGAGTTCGATCTCGTCGGCGAAGGTTCGTAGCGCGCTGCGGATCATCCGTGCGCTGCCGTCGGGGTGTCGGCATGAGCCGCGACCGTCCACCAATGCCGTCACCCGGTGAATCTCGTGCACAAGCTGTTCATCGGCGCGGTCATGGGCGAGTTCGTTGAGCAACTCGGCAATGCGCGGCAGACCGTTCAGGCACGGGCCGCACTGGCGGGCGCTTTGTTCGGCGAGGTACGTGGCAATCTCGGCGGTGCGGATGAGCCCGCACTCGGATCGGCTCAGCGCGTGGATGATTCCCGCGCCGGGACTCGCCCCCAATTCCTTCAATCCCGACCGCGATAACCTCGTGCCAGCCAATGAGCCTGAGGGAATCCAACTTCCGTGATATCCGCCGATGAGGATGGCACGGACGGTAGCGGAATCGGTGCTGCCGGCAAGCTCGAGGAGCTCCGTCAACAGGGTGCCGGTGGGCACTTCGACGACTCCATGTTTGTTCAACGCGCCCGAGTAGCTGACGAGCATCGTTCCTGGATCGTCGGTATCGCCCACCGATCGGAACCACTCGGATCCGAATCGTGCGATCAATCCCATGTGGGCCAGCGTCTCGATGTTGTTGACCAGGGTGGGCCGTCCGCGCAACCCGGATACGGTGACGAGTGCGGTGCGGTCCCGCGGCAGTGCCGGTCCGCCCTCGATTCGTCTGATCGCCGCTGACTCTTCTCCCGCGATGAACCCGTCAGGCGCTTCGACCACGATCACCCGATTCGGGTCGAGGCCAGCCGCACGTCGTTCATCGAGAGCCCGTGCCACCGTCGCTGCGGCCTCGGCATGCACATACAGATAGACCGTGTCGGCGTCGATCGCTGCAGCAGCCGCATCGAGTCCGTCGAGAACCAGATGTGGCGCGCGGGCCAACAACTGGGCGTCCTTGTGGCTCAGCGGTTCGCCTTCGGAGCCGTTGCCGACGACCACCGGCTTGCGACCGGTGATCGAGGCGATCTTGCGTCCGCTGGGAAACCCTGCCCCGCCGCGCCCCGACAACCCCGCTTCGGTGAGCATCGGGATCAATTGCGCTCCGAGGGCGGGCATTTCACCGAAGCGGGCGTGATGCTCGGCCAGGCTCGATCCTGCAGCGGCGAACAGTCGCGGCATGCTCGGTGGTGTCATCGCACCCGCCATCTAGATGTCGACGTATTCGGTGAAGTTAGCGCGAAGGCGCCACACCACGGCGATGACTACCACTAGACAACAGACGCCGGCGAACGCCAGAAACCAGACCCGTCCGGCGTCGGTGCCGTTGCCGAGCGAATGGGCAAGCGCGATCGGCCAGAGCAGATACGTCGTCCAGTGCACGACGCGAAAGATCCTCAGGCCGAGGCGTCGTCGCAACAGGCTGGTGATGATCACCACGACAAGTAGGTCGAATGCCACTGTTCCCAGGCCCTGCCACAGTGGCCGGTAGGACCCGAGGAACGGCACGACGAAGTCGATCAGCCTCAGCTTCGCGTAGGGGTCCATGAACAGCAGGCCCATATGCAGCGCGACGAGCAGCGTTGCGGCCAGGGATACGAATCGATGCACGTCGGCGATCCCGAACCGCGGCAAAGTGAACAGCGGACGACCCGACCGCACACCGATGCCCAGCACCACCGACAGCGTCATAAATGCCAGAGCGACGATTCCGTTGCCCCGGCCCAGGGCCCACAGGGCTTCGGTAGTCATATGTCGGTCATGAACCCTTGGAGGTGGTGTGAGGTGGTGAGTACTTGTTACCAGAAGACCCGGCGCTCACGGGGACGCGGTTCTGCCGCGGCGTGGAGGTCGACTTGTTTGCACTCGATGACGACGAACCCGACGACTGAGTTCGGGCCGAGGGTGCCGCGGATTGAGCCTGCTGGACAGGCACCTGCTGCACGATCGGCGCGGGTGTGTAGGCCGGGGCGGGTGCAGATGTGGGTGCCGTGGCCTGCGGCACCGTCCGCTGTGGGGCAACTGGCACCGCCGGTTGCGGGGTCGCGGCCGGGGGAGCGACGAGGGGCGACGGGGCCGCGACGCTGACAGCGGTCTCGGGTGCCGCGACGACCGCGACGGCCGGTGCCTCGGTGGCGGCCGGCTTGAGGGTCTCGGTGTAGGCGAGCGCGGACGCTCCGGCGACCCCGGCGACGCCGATTCCGGCCAGTGCCCAGGAGGCGATGGCCGCGCGGCGGAATCCGGAACGTGGTGAGTCCATCGCATGACGATGTCAGGCGTTTCTTGGAAGGCTCAAAGAACTACAAGGCCGCTTGTCTAGCAAAGCCATAAATATGTATCATGCACCGTATGAGTGGGGGACAGCAATCGTGATTCGGGCAGTTGCAGCCGTGTTTTCGGTGGCGGGGATCGCCGCTGCCACCTAGTCCGCTCCTGCCACCCAGTCCGCCCCTACCACCCAGTCCGCCCCGGTGGCGCAGGGGGCGGCAGCGCGCAGGCCGCATCCGCAGCGGCGGTGACGAAATCGGTCAGCCGGGCTCGCGCCCTGGGTTCCAGTCCGGACAAGGCCATTCCGCGGGCGCAGTCGGCAGTAACCAAAAACCGCTCCTGAACTTGTCAGAAGCGGTTTTCGGCTTCGGGTGGCTGACGGGACTCGAACCCGCGACAGCCAGGATCACAACCTGGTGCTCTACCAACTGAACTACAGCCACCATCGCCGCGTAGTGCGGCACGCTGATTCTAGCCGCTATCGGCTTCGGCAGCCGAATCAATATCGGGAGGTTCGTTACCGTGCTGGTCCAACTCGACTACTGCCTCGGCGATCTCGCTGGTAGATGGACCCGGAGGTGGAACGAAGGCGATTCGGCGGTAGTACCGCAGCTCACGAATCGACTCTTGGATATCGGCCAGTGCCCGGTGCGCGAGACCCTTCTCCGGCTGCCCGTAGTAGATCTTGGGATACCAGCGGCGGCACAGTTCCTTGATCGAACTCACGTCGATCATCCGGTAGTGCAGATAGTCGTCGAGTGTGGGCATATCGCGGGTGATGAACCCCCGGTCGGTACCGATCGAGTTCCCCGCCAGCGGCGCGGTCTTGGCCTGCGGGACATGGCTGCGGATGTAGTCCATCACCAGTTCCTCGGCGGTCGCGACGTCGATGGTCGACGCCCGGACCTCTTCGGTCAGTCCGGAACTGCGATGCATCCGGGCAACGACCTCGACCATCCCGTCCAGTGCCTCGTCATCGGTGTGGATCACCACGTCGATGCCCTCGCCGAGAACGTTGAGGTCGGCATCGGTCACCAGCGCCGCAATCTCTATCAACCGGTCGGAGCGCAGATCCAGCCCTGTCATCTCGCAGTCGATCCACACCAATTCATCCCGCACAGCGCTCAACATTAGGCCCAGGCACCCGTCGGATGCGGCTCACCCTCGCGCCCGGGTGCCCGCGCAGTAGTCTCGTGCCCTATGACGGAATCGACAGCGACCCCCACCCAGCAGATCGCCGCCGGCTACGCGACGACGGGCACGGCCCTCGAACTGGGCTCGGTCATCGTGGGCGGCGAGGTGGATCCGTCGGCCCAGATCCGTATTCCGCTGGCGATGATGAACCGTCACGGTCTGGTGGCGGGTGCCACCGGAACCGGCAAGACCAAAACCCTGCAGGTGATCGCCGAACAACTCTCCGCCGCCGGTGTGCCGGTGGTGATGGCGGACTTCAAAGGCGACCTGTCGGGCCTGACGCGGCCCGGCGAGGCCAGTGACAGGACTGCCGCGCGGGCCAAGGACACCGGTGACGAGTGGGTAGGGTCGCCGTTCCCGGTGGAGTTCCTGTCGCTGGGAACCGGCGGTATCGGTGTGCCGGTACGTGCGACGATTTCAGCCTTCGGGCCGATACTGCTGTCGAAGGTGCTGGGTCTTAACGCGACCCAGGAATCCACCCTCGGTCTGATCTTCCATTGGGCGGATCAACAGGGCTTGCCGCTGCTGGATTTGAAGGATCTGCGTTCGGTGATCACGCACCTCACCAGTGATGAGGGCAAGGAGCAGCTGAAAACGATCGGTGGGGTGTCGGCGTCGACCGCCGGTGTGATCCTGCGGGCGTTGATCAACCTTGAGGCTGAGGGCGGCGACACGTTCTTCGGTGAACCCGAAATCGACCCGGCCGACCTTCTTCGCGTCGACGCGCAGGGCCGCGGGATCATCACTCTCTTCGAAGTCGGGGAGCAGGCGGCCCGGCCGGTGATGTTCTCCACGTTCCTGATGTGGGTGCTGGCTGATCTGTTCACCTATCTGCCCGAGGTCGGCGATCTGGACAAGCCCAAGCTGGTGTTCTTTTTCGACGAGGCGCATCTTTTGTTCAAGGACGCCTCTAAGGCCTTTCTGAATCAGGTTGAGCAGACGGTGAAACTCATCCGATCCAAGGGGGTGGGTGTGTTCTTCTGCACCCAACTGCCGACTGATGTGCCCAACGCCGTGCTCTCCCAGCTGGGTGCCCGCATCCAGCACGCGTTGCGGGCATTCACGCCTGATGATCAGGATGCGCTCAAGAAAACGGTGCGCACTTATCCCAAGACTGAGTTCTACGACCTGGCAACCGATCTCACCGCGCTGGGCATCGGCGAGGCGATCGTCACCGTGCTCTCCGAACGCGGTGCGCCGACACCGGTCGCGTGGACCCGGCTGCGCTCGCCGCGGTCCTTGATGGACACCATCGGGCCGGACTACATTAAGGCTGCCGCGCAGGCCAGTCCGCTCTTCCTCAAGTACGGTCCGACAGTGGACCGCGAGTCCGCTTACGAAATGCTGGCCGCCAAGATGGCAGTACCGGCTGAGACGGCCGCCGAGCCCATAGATCTTCCCCCGATCTTGCCGACCGGGTTCGATCTTCCTCCGATGCCGGAACCGGTGCAGAAGGCCGAACCGGGCATGCTCGAGCAGATGATGGACAACCCGGCCTTCAAGAGCGCGATGCGCTCGGCAGGCACGGTGATCGGTCGTGAACTCGGCCGCAGCATCTTCGGGACGGGTAGGCGCAGGCGCTAGTCGCCGCCCAGTTTCTTGTAGACCAGTCCCACGATCGGCGTCACGATCGCTCGTGGCGCGTAACCGCTGGCGACCGACATAGCCTTGGACGTGACACCGGGAACGACACGCATCTTGTTGCGCGCCAAGCCATCCAGCGACAGTCGCGCGGTGTGCTCGACGGAGATCCACAGGAAGTCGGGGATCAGCTTGTCCACCAACGATGCCTCGTCCGGGTCGGGCATCTCAGCCCGCACCGGTCCGGGTGCCAACAGCGTGACGTGGACGCCGGTATTGCGGAGCTCGCCCCGCAACGACTCGCTGAACGTATTGGCGAACGCTTTACTCGCCGCGTAGGTGGCGTTATTGGGGATAGGTGAGTTCCCGGCTGCCGAGCCTGAGATGAGGATGCCCCCGGCCCGGCGGTCGAGCATTCCGGGAAGCACCGCCAGCACCAGGTCGTGCACGCCCAGCACGTTCAGTTGCACTTGGGCTTTCTCCGCCGCCGGATCCAGGTCGGCGACCGCGCCGAAGGTCGCGGTTCCGGCGTTGGCGCACAGGATCGAGACGTCCCGCCCTGCCAATTCCTCGGCTAGCGCCTCCCGCTGCGGCGGGTCGGCAAGGTCGACCGCTCGAACTTCGACGGTCACGCCGTAGCGTCCGCTCAGTCGGGTGGCCAGTTCGTCGAGTACCTCCGCGCGCCGCGCGATGATGATCAGGTTGTGGCCAAGGGCAGCGAGTTCCGTCGCCAACGCTTCGCCGATGCCCTGCGAGGCACCGGTGACGACGGCTCGGCTGTCCGGGGAGGGTGCGGGGACTGGCATGCGGCAATCGTAGGCGGGATGGATAGGGTGACCCCCATGAGCAGGCCCAGGCCGGGTTCTCCGGCCGCCGGGCGGTCGAGAATTTTCGCGTGGGCTCTCTGGGACTGCGGATCCACCGGGCTCAACGCCATCGTGGTGACGTTTGTGTTTTCGGTCTACCTGACCGGCACGGTCGGACAGGACGTCGCGGGCGGAGCATCGCCGGCCAGTTTGTTGGGCCGGGCACTGACGGTCGCGGGCATCGCGGTGGCCTGTCTCGCGCCCCTGACCGGTGTCCTGGTCCAGGCACCGCACCGCAGGCGGATCGCCCTGGTGGCGCTGACCGGATTGGCTGCGGTATTCACCGCCGCGATGAGCCTGATCCGCGACGACCCGCGCTATCTCCTCCCGGGACTCGCCCTGCTGGCCGTCACCGCGGCGTGCAGCGATCTGGCCAGCGTGCCGTACAACGCGATGCTGCGGCAGCTGTCCACGCCCCGGACATCGGGGTGGATCTCCGGGCTGGGTTGGGCAGCAGGCTATTCCGGCAGCGTTGTCCTGTTGCTGCTGGTCTACCTCGGCTTCATCAGAGGAGACGGACCGAACCGAGGGCTACTCGGACTACCCGCTGCGGACGGCCAGAACGTCCGCGCCGCAATGATTCTGGCTGCGGTGTGGCTGATCGTCTTCGGTCTGCCGCTGATGCTGACCGCACACACTTTGGCTGGATCAGATGAACTGGCCGAAGTACCCGCCTCGATTCTCGGCGGGTACCGGCGGCTGTGGTCCGATCTGCGCAGTGAGTGGCGCCGTGACCGAAACCTGGTCTACTACCTCTTGGTCAGCGCGGTGTTCCGCGATGGTCTGTCGGGGGTTTTCGCATTCGGCGCGGTACTCGGTGTGAGTGTGTACGGCATTTCGCCAGCCGATGTGTTGATCTTCGGGGTGATCGCCTCGACGGTGGCCGCAGTAGGTGCCGTGGTGGGTGGGCGCCTCGACGACCGTATCGGCGCCAAGCCGGTCATCGTGGCCTCGCTGAGCGCCATGATCGTCGTGGGCATGGCATTGCTATCGCTTTCCGGGCCGATTGCGTTCTGGGTCTGTGGTCTGCTGCTGTGCCTATTTGTCGGACCCACCCAGTCGGCTGCCCGCACCTTGCTCTTGCGGATGACCGGAGAAGGCAAGGAGGGCATCGCCTTTGGTCTCTACACCACCACCGGCCGCGCGGTGGCTTTCCTCGCGCCGTGGTTGTTCTTCGTCTTCGTTGATCTGTTCAATGCCGACCGTGCCGGCCTGGCTGGCATTTGTCTGGTGCTGGGCGCCGGGTTGGTGGGAATGCTGATGGTGCGGGTGCCGGACCACGTCCGGGCCGACCAGCGTTAGGCCGCGCCGGTGCAGATGGTAAGTCCGCGACCGCTGCGCTGCCGCACCTGGGAGCCGTTGACCGAGACGCTGCATGTCACGTCGCGTCCGACGTTGACCACGGCCACGCTGGCTGAGCTCTTGGCCGGCGCGGACAGGCTGACTTCTTTGCTCCATGGCAGTGCCACATTGAACTCGGTCTGCATCACACCGCCGGTGTCGACGTAGGTGATGTTGATGGCCCGGCCCTCGCCGGTGACGCTGTAGATGACAGTTTCTGTTCCGCTCGGGCTCGCCGTGGTTTCACCGGGAACCACCGGGGTGCTGGGTTGCGCCGACGTGGAGGGGTCGGGCTGTTCGGTGGCCGAGGGCATCGGCAGTCGTGTCGTTGTCGTGATCGGCACGCGGGGCGGCGTCGCGCTGGGGGTTCTCGGGGACACCGGAGTCGTTTGCGGCGACGGGGCCACCACCGTTGAATCTCTCGAAGAACCCATCACGATCACCAGAGCCAGCACCAGTCCGATCACCAGCACCGCGGCCGCGGCCGCCGCGATCCACAGCCAGCGTGGCGACTTCGGGGGTGGCGGGGGAGGCGGCGGAGCGGGTGGGTACCCGGCACCGGGGGGCCAGTATGCCGGAAACTGCTCGGTCGGCTGGATCATCGGCGCGCCGTAGCCGGGCCCGTACGCGGTCGGACCCCAATATCCCGGATGCTGCCCCGAGTAGGCCGGGTCGGGATTGGGTGGGTATCCACTACCCACGGCCTGGGTCGGGTCGGACCAGTCCGGTCGAGTTGGATCGCTCATGCCCGCCTCACGCTCAGCAGGGTACCCGCGGCCGTCCGGTGGCCGCGTCTGTCCGGTTGCACAGCACCGTGTCTACCACCACTGCTCGGTAGGCAGCCCCCCCGGCCGTTGAGGAGATCTGCGGCCTCGGGACCTAGGCGGGGGAGAGCGCAGCGACCGTCATCGCCCGGAGCACGTCGCGGGAGCCTTCCGGGGACGCCGCCCGGGCAGTCGGGGTGATGCTGTGTGGCGTGGAGTTCAGTAGACCGAACGCGGCGTGGGCCATCACCCGCGCCTGATCCTCCGCGAGCCGGGGGTCACGTGCGCGCAGTGCGCCCACCCATGTCTCGACATAGCGCCGCTGAGCCCGGCGTACCTGGCGTTGTGCCGCCGTCGGGAGGTTCGCCAGGTCGCGATCCTGGATGCGGATCAGATCGGGTTCGCTGAGTGCGAAGTCCAGGTGGAACTCGATCAGGCCATCGAGTGCGGTCGCCGGATCCGGGCTCGTCGCCAGGACGGACTGAGCCCCGGCCAGCAGTCGGGTGCTGATGCCGACGAGCAACTCGACGAGTAGCGCCTCTTTGCCCGCGAAGTGTCGGTAGATGGCCGGACCGCTGACGCCGGCGGCGGCGCCGATGTCCTCCAGGCGCACCGCCAGGAAACCGCGATCGGCGATCAACTGCTCGGCCGCTGCCAGCAGTTGGGAGCGGCGGTCGGACTTCTGCCGGCCGCGGCGGGTGAGCACTGTCATGGGACCCTCCCGGAACCCCGCTGTACGTTTCAGTTAATTTTCACTAACATAGCACTCAGTTAGTCACCATTAACCAAAGGTGAGTTCTTCGATGGTAACGACCGCCGCCAACCGTGAGGCGCACCTGCAGCTTGTCGCGCAGCTGCGCGACAAGCTGGCCGTCGCTGCCCAAGGCGGCTCTGAGCGCGCCAGGGACCGGCACGTCGCCCGCGGCAAGCTGCTGCCGCGCGATCGGGTCGACGGGCTGCTCGACGCGGGCAGTCCGCTGCTGGAAATCGCACCGCTGGCCGCCGATGGCATGTACGACGACGAATGCCCCGGGGCGGGAATCATCATCGGCATCGGCCGGGTATCCGGTCGGGAATGCATGATCGTGGCCAACGACGCCACCGTCAAAGGTGGCACCTACTACCCGGTGACGGTCAAGAAGCACCTGCGCGCTCAGGAGATCGCGGCGCAGAACCGGCTGCCATGTCTCTACCTGGTGGACTCCGGCGGGGCGTTTTTGCCCCGACAGGACGAGGTGTTCCCCGACCGCGATCACTTCGGCCGCATCTTCTTCAACCAGGCGACGATGAGCGCGGCCGGTATCGCGCAGATCGCCGCTGTACTCGGGTCGTGCACCGCCGGCGGCGCCTACGTTCCGGCGATGAGTGATGAAGCGGTGATCGTGCGCAACCAGGGCACCATCTTCCTGGGTGGGCCGCCGCTGGTGAAAGCCGCTACCGGCGAGATTGTGACGGCCGAGGAACTCGGTGGCGGGGACCTGCATTCCCGCAAGTCCGGTGTCACTGACCATCTGGCCCGGGACGATCGGGACGCCCTGCAGATTGTGCGCCGGATCGTGTCCACCCTCGGCCCGCGCACGCCGGCACCGTGGGAGGTGCGCACGCCCGTCGACGCCATCGCCGATCAACATGACCTCTACGACGTGGTCCCCATCGACACCCGGGTGCCCTACGACGTTCGCGAGGTCATCACGCGCGTTGTCGACGGCGGTGAGTTCAGTGAGTTCAAAGCCGAATACGGCACCACCTTGGTCACCGGCTTCGCGCACATCCATGGCCATCCCGTCGGTATCGTCGCCAACAATGGCGTGCTGTTCGGCGAATCCGCCGTCAAGGGAGCGCATTTCATCCAGCTGTGCGACAAACGCACGATCCCGTTGGTTTTCCTGCAGAACATCACCGGCTTCATGGTCGGCCGCGACTACGAGGCAGCCGGAATCGCCAAACACGGTGCCAAGATGGTGACCGCGGTGGCCTGCGCCCGCGTCCCGAAATTCACCGTCGTCATCGGTGGTTCCTACGGCGCAGGTAACTACTCCATGTGCGGCCGGGCGTATTCGCCACGTTTCCTGTGGATGTGGCCCAATGCCAGGATCTCGGTGATGGGCGGCGAGCAGGCGGCATCGGTTCTGGCCACCGTCAGTGGCGAGATG
>Ga0164295_10000967_pt1 | contig 23875 bp, 15 predicted proteins | sample GEODES006metaG_FD_111798 | JGI IMG/M metagenome (GOLD analysis project Ga0164295, IMG submission 111798) | Oligotrophic lake water microbial communities from Sparkling Lake, Wisconsin, USA - GEODES006 metaG | ecosystem: Environmental > Aquatic > Freshwater > Lake | place: USA: Sparkling Lake... | reverse complement strand
GGACACCTATTCCTTCGGGATTCAAATCTAACGGTATATTTGAATTAAGTTCATATTTTATATCTAACCTATCAGGTATTATTTTAGTGTGGAAAAAATCACCAATCCTTAATACCAAAACAGGAGGAGCTCCAAATGCACTATTGAAGGCGTCGTTATAATCTAAACTATATGTTCCTGCAGCATTTTGTGAAACGGTTGGAATTGTATCTCCTGGTCTTACACATTGTTGTAAAAATGTTAATCTTGAGTTTAGACCTTCAGGAGTGATAGAATGGAAAACAGGATTAAAATACTGAAACTTACTTCTAATTGTGTCATAAATAAATGGATTTGTCTCTTTAACCATTTGAAAATAATTACACTCTGTAAGTAACCTTCTTAATATTTTTTTCGCCAAATCTTTATATTGTGGTGTTTGTTTAAAGTTGTCAATTACTTGGTTTTGTGGTGTTGGTTTCGGTGCCGTACTTTCAGCTGCGGTAGGGTTTGGAGCAGCAGACTCTACTTGTGAAGGTGGTGTTTCTGATTTTGCGGGCGGTCCTGGTTTATATACAATTTTTTCAATTTTTACTCTTCTACATGCCATTGCCTGTACAGAATAAATTCCTTCTTCGTATTGTGATTTAAATGGTTTGGTACAATCAATTTGTGAATATTTAGGGTCTTGAATTGCGGCACTTGAACCTGTTGCTTTAGCACTTATTTTTAGTTTTCCTGAATCTATAAATGATTTTAAAGTTTTATTGTTTACTGTAAACTTTTCAATAAACTTTAAAACCGCATCGTTTCTTCTTTCAGATAAATTTTGATTACCACTAGTATTTGTTGAGCTGGCAGTTGCCAATAAGTCAAAAGTGACTTCTCCACCTGAGTCTAAAACTTTAAATACTTCACTTAAAAACTCTTTCAAATCATTAAACTCTTGTAATATATTATCAAAAAATCCACTAAGAGTTTGTTTTCTTGTGTCAACGTATTCAGTTAATGAAAAAGTAGGGGTTATTGTTGTGTTAAGAGCCACTTTATTTGCGTCACTATATTTAAAAACTTTATTAAGTGGTTTTGTTGTGTCATATAATGTTTTATTTGACACATATTCATTATACCAATATTCAAAATCTTTACTTGTTGTTGAACTACTTGAATCGTTAGGTTGAGCATTTTCAAAAAACAAAAATATTTCTTGATACTTAGGGTCTGAGATTTTTGTTTCAGTTTCTGGTGGCGTTGTTTTTACAATTTCTTCTTTTACAGGTTCGGGGTCAGGTGTTTCTTTTACAATGGTTGTTGCTTGTTCAGGATATTTTATTAATTGAATTGCTGTTTGAATATCTTGTGGAGCTAGAGATGCAAATCTTTGACCTAATGTATAAATGTCATATTTTAAACATCCGGCAAAAAATGAATCCATAACTTTTTTCAATTCTGATTCAGGTTTAACGTCTTTTAACTCTTGGTCCACCAAAATGTTTGAGATAGAAGGGTGGTCAACAATTATGTCAAAAGATATTGACCCACTTCTTTCAGTATTTTGATATGTGTATATTGGTTCTGGCCTACCTATAAACTCATTTGGGTCAAATTTTGCTGATGATTGTTCATCAAAACTTAAGTTATATGGTGGAAACCACATAATTCTACCTCCATTCGGTCCTCTTTCACAAGCCGGTAAATCTTGTACGGTAAAACCAGGTTTGTTCGATGTTCTCCAAGCCAAATTCTCTAAAGAAAGCATATATTTTTTAACTTGACCATTAATAATATTTGACGATTGTCCGTTTTTATCATTAAATGGTGCAATATTAAGGTTATATGTATTATCTAAAACTGAATAGGTATAATTTCTAATATTACCGTCCGTTTTTTGTAGTTGTGAATAATTTGTAAAAGGGACATCTTTTGTGAATAATCTACAATATTCATATCCTTTTATTGTACTGTCTGTACTACCTACTGAGTTTTTTGAAGTATATCTAATAACTCGAGAACCTTTTGTCATTTCAACATACCCATCGTTAAAAACTTTAGATATTTGATTTATCGCAGTACCAACGTGTTCTAATTTTCTAATTCCTGACCTATCTGCAGAATCAACAATTTTTTGAGTTGTGTCTAAAATTGAACCGTCTCTCCATACATTGTTTTCTTCTATTTTCCAAGACTCAGTATCTTTGAACGCCGACTCATAATTTTTTGTAAATACGTTACTTTCACCAAATCTTTGTTTTCCTTCAGGACCCGCCAATTGTCCCGTTTTAAAATATGATTTTTTAGAAGACCATGTAAATCCACCCGCTAAAGGTGTCGTACCATCTATATAATTTCTAGAATTAAGTCCAAATTTATAATTTTGAAACGCTTCACCTTCAAAATACTTTCCTATTTCACCCACTGAGTAAACAGGTGCACCACTAGGTTCTCCGTTCCTGTCTAAGGGTTGAGCATTAACTGGAGATATTAAAGTAGAAAATATATCATCAGAATTACCACCACCATAAAATTCAGGGGATGGGGCAAATAAAGAAGGTCTTCTTAAAGTTAGACCTCTATAATCAGGTCTATATAAATTATAAAACAATTGCCCAAACAATAGACTTCTTGTTGCGTTAGATGTGTTGGCTAAAAAAAGTTCAGACCCTCTTTTGTTTTTTTGACCTGTTATTGTTCTAATTGCTCCCATAACAGTACTTGTCACAACTTCAACAGGGTTTTCAACAAGTCTATTTAACATACGTTTATTTGGGTAGTCAAAATATTCTCCAACTATAATGGAATACGGTGAATATAATCCTGCTATTTTAGCTGTAAAATTCAACGCTCTTCCAACTAATGATTCAGGTGATGTAATTGTATAATTTCTAGCTAATAACGGAATATTTCCTGATATTATTCCTGCTGCGTCAAATGGGTTAAGGTTTGGTTTTACTGATATTTCACCACTATCGGGGTCAACCGATGAGTCAAGAGCATTAACTCTACCTAAAGTTTGAGACAACAACTCACTTGCAATTCTATACTTATATTCTTTTTTTAATTGTCTTGCACCAATTCCCGCTAATGCGGAATCCTGTGACAAAGTACCATCAGAACCTCTTGGGTTGTCGCTTAATAATATATTAATAGGTCTATAGGTTGAAGGTATAAAATTTAAAGGTGTTAATGAATATGCATATGCACTTCCATAACTTGTTGGTATAATTTCATCAATTGTTATTACATCATAGTCCCCATCGCCTGTTACATATTTATTTCTAACATATGCCTCTTGTTCTTTTTGAAATCCAATAACTTCTAATCCACTACCTTTAGTATCGGGAAAACCATATTCACCTTCATTTGACAATTTACCCAAATTTACATTGATGTCTACTGAATCTGTTGGTTGATTTTCAGGGTTATATTGATTTACACTAAATAAAAAAGGTCTTTCAACTTCACCTTTGATTTCTAATTCACTGTCTAGTGTATCAGGAAAACCATAGTTACCTTCGTTGGCGTTTGTTTGTAAATTTAAATTTGGAACTACAGTAGTTTGTGATTGCCCTTGTTCGGGGCCATATTGATTTATAGCAAATAATATGGGTCTATCGGTTTCACCTTTAATTTCTAACTGGCTATTTTCTGTATCAGGAAAACCATATTCACCTTCATTAGGATTTGATTGGAAATTTTTATTTATGTCTACTGAGTCCGTTGGTTGATTTTGAGGCCCATATTGATTTATAGCAAATAAGATAGGTCTGTCAGTTTCACCTTCAATTTCTAATTCGCTATTTACTGTATCAGGGAAACCATATTCACCTTCATTTGAACCTAAAGATAATATGTTATTAATTGAATATTTTGTCGCTCCGTACCCTGGAGTGGATGCGTCGGGTGTATATTTATTTAAAACTCTTAAAATAACTTCCCTATCATTACCGTTTGTTTCTAATCTATTGTTTACAGTATCAGAAATATTGTACTCTCCCGCACCTACAGTTTGAATAACTTGGTTATTTTGAATACTATAAACAGGTGTTCCAAAACCATTATTACTAGTATTTTTATAAACGTTTAATACTTTTAACGCAATTTCTTGTTGATTACCAATAGAATTTAAAAAACTGTTGATTGTATCGGCAATAGTATATTCACCTTGTCCATTTGTTACAAAAGGTTTTAAATCATTAATTGAATAAACAGGTGTACCAAAACCATTAATCGCTGAATTTTTATACGCATTTCTTACTTTAGATAAAATTTCTTGTTGGTTTCCTATACTATCTAAAAAACTATTTATTGTGTCCGAGATACTATATTCACCTTCTCCTCTTGATTGAATTGTTTGATTATTATTAATGTACCATACAGTATCACCAAAACCACGGTCATTTGTGTTAAGTGGTTTATAAAGGTTTGTTACAATTAATTCTTTTTCTTTTGTATCACCAATTTTTTCTAAATCACTACCAACTGTTAAAGGGTAACCATATTTACCTTTATTTGTTTCTGTTTGTAAATTTTTGTTAATATCTATGGTATTACCGTATGATGTTGCAAATTCTGTTGGCCCGTAAATGTTATTTACATACAATAATTTTTCTTGTCCATCTCCAATTTTTTCTAACTTAGAATTGATTGAGTTTTTAAAACCATATAAACCAAAATTAGTTTCAACATTAAGGTTAATGTTAATATTGACCATATCTCCGTAGGTGGAGTTACTATTATCAGGACCATATTTATTTTGTTTATATAAATCTTTTTCCTGTATATCACCAATTTTAGAAATTTCTTCAGAGTCTTTTACAGAATAATCTACAATTTGAAATTCTTTATTTTGGAAAGATTCGCCAAAAGATGTTCCGTCAACACGATATGGTTTAAGATTTCGTGTTAATAATCTTTTTCTAAAGTTTTCAGAAGAGTTAAATGAAAGTGGACTATCCATTTATTTGTTTATTTTATAAATAGACATAGCTTAATTTTTATCCTCTTTTTTGAGTAATAAATGCATTTGATAATTTATCTGAATATTCAGCACTTAATCTAGTATTGACTGTGGACATAATCGTATCTTTCAATTGAGCGGTATTTAAAACTTCGTTTATTAGATTTTGTGGTATATTTGTGTTGATGTTTAAAGTAATTTCAGTTTTACCCCCTATTTCTACTTTTTGAGTTATTTCTGTATTAGTTGGTGAAAATGAAGAAGATTTTGTTAATAAGTCAACTAAATTTTGTGATGGTTGAGCATTGGCGTTTTTATATAATAAAGATAAATCTCCTCCTGTTTTAGGACTTCCGATTGATTTTAAAATATTTTCGGATTCATTATATTTGTTAAAAAAATCTCCAATTCCAGGAGAAAGTAACATATCATCTTTAGTGTCTCCCAAAAATTTACCAAAAGAACCCGTAACCATTTTTCCTCCACCTGCAGGTACAAATGCATCAAGTGCGGGTGTAGGTGTAATATCTATTCCACTAGTTTTTAAATTTATCAACATATTGTTTAGCGTGTTGATTGCTGAAGTAACACTAGTAATTAATGGGTCTATCACTCCTGTTTTAAATAAAGTAGTTAAATTTGCATATGCCTCTTTATAATTTTGACCCAAATCTACACTAGAATTTTTTATTGATGTAAATAAATCATTAAACCCACTATTTGCGTCATACATAGTTGTTTTAGTCAACGCTTGAATTGCATCAAAACCCTTTGAACCCACACCTTCAATACCTTGGTTTGCGAGTTTTACTAATGTGTTTAGTTGTTGTTCTTCAACACTTAGTTGGTCTTTTGCGTTTTGTAACATTGCCGTTTGTAATGCTTGTGGGTCTTCTGCTAATTCTAAATTTTCACCGTACTTTTTTAATTCAGCCATAAATGCTGGGTCTTTTAGTAAGTCACCTAACTCGCTTGCACCTTCATTAAAACCTGGTAAGTCTATAGATACTTTACCTCCAGGTCCAATTTCCGCTAAACTTGAAACTAACCCTTTTTGTTCCTCAGTTAAACCTCTAAAATCAATCCCTTTGGACATTATTTCTTGTTCTTTTCTGGCATTGATTGCTCCTTTAGCAACGTCTTCATAAGATAGACCTAAAATATCGGCTTGTTGTCTTAATCTCAACATTTCCTCACCACCAATTTTAAAATCACCTGTAGTTTCGTTAAATTCTACAGCTGCTGATGATGCTTTAATAATTTGGTCTTGAAGTCCTTCCATATCATACATTGACATGTGTATTAATTGAAAGGGGTCACCTAATGCACCAATATTACCACCTAATGCTTGTAATTTAGAAGCCATTTCCACGGCCTTTTCGGGACCACCATCCAAGATTAGGTTTGCTGTTTTTTGTGCTGTATCTAAACTTAAACCTACACGTTGTGCTTGAGCGGCCATTTTTGTTAAACCTTCAACACCATTTTTAAACCCGTATATTTGTGCTTTTTGAATGTTGCTAGATACAGTAGCGGTTAGTTTTTTTGCATCTACTCCCGAAGCTCTGGCAGTCGCAGCAACTTTGTTCATGATTTCTATTGACTTACTTTGGGTAATCCCATACTCAGTCATTCCTGCAACAAGTTTGGCAACGTTTTCAGGAGTTTCACCAATTGCCTTTCCAAAAATTAATGCGTTTTTAGTGTTTTCAGCGGTTGTTGGTATTAAACGACCCATTTGACCTTGAATACCTGACAGTAATTTTGATGCGTCATCCCAAGATATACCATATTGTATACCTTCATTATAGACCTCATTTAATGTTTTTTGTAGTTCCGCTACATTCGATTTTATACCTAAACCTATTTCAGTATTCAATGAAACAGCCTTAGTATTAATAGTTTTAAAGTATTTTTCAATTCTTCCTAAATCAAAAGCAGCTTCTGAAGCAGATTTCAGTCTTACACCATACTCTGTAATGTCGGCGTAATTCGTAAAAGTACTACCCGGACCACCAGTACCAGCAGCAAAAGGGTCGGTATAATTTAAAAACATCATATAGTTTTATTTGATAAATATTATTCTTGTTGTTTTTTATTTTCTTCAATCAACTTATTAATGAAGAACTTTCTTTCATATGTTGGCATACTCATAATGTCTCGATAAGAAAATCTTGCGAACTTGACCAAATAATATATTTCGTCTAAAAGATGTTTTTGATAATCAGAAGAAAGGGCGAAAAAACTCCACCCCAAAAGTAACATCAATAGTCACTTTTTCTCCAGACGGGGTTTGAATTACTTTTTGTAAATCGATTTTTGGTTCACATTTATATGCAAATCTTCTAAAGTCTTTTGCATCTGATATTGGCATTTGATTAATAAACTTTACAATTTGAAGTGGGTCTTTAACGCCATCAATTTCTACAATTTGTTTTTCTAATTTTTTTGTTGCAATAGGTACGGTCATGCCGGCCGGATATTGAGAATTAAATTTGTCCAACTCTTTTTGGTCTCCAATTGTTAAAAGTCTAAACTTAACCTCTTTTTTAGATTTTGGTAGTACGTATGAAAATAACCCTTCAAAATCAGGTTTTTCTTCAATCGGTTTGTAATCCAACTCATCTAAAAGAACAGTTGTTTCAAAAGTTTTGTTTGTTCTTGGGTCAGTAACTGTGAAATTATATTCAGAACCAAAAGATGTGTTTCTTAAAAAAATTAAAACTGCTTGAACGTCACAATCTAACATATCATTAATGTTAAATCCAGGTTCATATATTTTTTGTCTAAGTAATGAATAAATAATCCCTTCTTTATCGTTATTTTGTGACATCAAAATATTTTCATCTTGTGCGGTTAAAAACCCCACTTTAATAGTTTCTTTTTTTGGTTTGTAAAATATACCTTGTGATGGTAATTTTATTACGTCATGTGGCAAATTAAAATCCATTTGCCCATATTTTGCTGATTCGTCCATAGTTTTATTTTAAAAATATTTTGAATAAAATTATTGTAAATAAAAAATCCCATCTATTGATGGGATTAATTATAATTTTATTTTTAAAATTTTAGTATACCAATATACATCTATCAGGTCTTAAAGTCATCTCAACTGTTGCGAGTTCCGCATCACCATATCCAACATCACCGAAACTTGCATCTTCTAAACTGCAGTTTTGTAATATCCACTTTTCTACCGCAACTCCTGTTGGGTCTAACATTTCTAAGTTCACATCTTTTTTGTAACCCGCGGCATAACCCATACGTCCTGTTACAGATTCGGCGTGTAAACGAACCCATTCCATTACCGCCTGTGATGCAGATGGTCCGATTGGGTCTCTTAGAGTAACTTTAATAGACTCCCAATTGAAAAAACCAGCAACATAAGTTTGTGTATTCAAAAATTTAATTTCTTTTGTGTCGATTTTAATTGATGGTCTTGACGCTTTTTCAACGTACCATGAATTAATACCCAAACTAGAGTCAAATGTTAGTATAAACCTATTTTTCTTTTTTGGTTCGTACTGAAACGGCATTCTCATTAATAAATCAGCCATGTTTTCTTATTTTTTAATTTTTATTTTATTTTACTATAAATACTTACTAAATTATTTTTTGTATTTACTTTCAATTATTTTAAATTTATTCTATAACTAGAAACTAGTATTTAACTTTATTTCCTCCTTTTGTTAAATATAAGTTTAAAGGTAATTCTTCATACTCACTAGATAATAATTCTTTAATTTTTTCAACATTTCTTAAATCGTCATCTGAAAAACCAATATAAGGTTCCCAACTTGAATTAAATTCAACATCATTTTTAAACATAGGACTGCCCTCGACCCCGTAACGACTTTTTAATTCACTTGCCAAACTCTTACAATAAGATATAAATTGTTTTAATGCGTCAAATTTTGCTTGTTCAGGATTAGAAGCATTCCCCTTTTTAAAAGACACGGGTTCAAATTTACATAAGTCCAAATAGTCATTAAGTTCTGATGGTGACAACGCCTTAACAGTAGTGTCCGCTTTAACTTTGTTTCCTATTTCTCGATACTTGTATAAATTTCTAGCTAATTCTCTTGAGTCTATTCCGTTTTTGTTACTCATTACTAAGTTGTAAACGGACTCTCTTAATGTTTCAGGACTATGACCTCTGGCCGTAATTATAGAAAAAACCGACCCACCATTTATACATTCCACAAAATCAGACCAAGACGGACCGGGTTTTGCAACCATAGAATCAATAATAAATCTTTTGTTTCCAAACTCTTTGAAGTTTTTAAATGCCCCAATAGAAAATGCAACGATTCTTTTACCTTTATACATAAATGGTTCAAAACCAATTTTTTCTCTGTACTCTGCAAAGTCTTCTGTTGACATGGGTATTTCGTTTTCGTCTTCATCCATAACCAAAATAGAAGTTGGCATGAATAAAATATTGTCATCCCAATCAAATGCATAATATTTTAAGTCAGGTCTACCAACATCATCAAATCCTTCGTTCAATCTTTGTTGAACAAATTTTCTAACATACCCTTTAATATCCATTATTTTTGAAGTTTTTCTAAAAGTTTTTCTAACTGAGATTCAGTTAAAACTACATTTTGTTTTTTTGTGGAATAAGTTTTGTCCGACCAATCTTTGATTCCAACTGACTCTTTAATAACTTTCTTTTTAATTTTCATTTTATTTATATTTTAAAAATAAGTGGGGGAGCGACCCCCCACATTTATTATACGTTGTCAAATGATGCTCCCGTTGGTGTAATAACAAACTCGATGTCAATGTATTCTAACGCTCTTGTCGGTTTCAAGAAAATCTTACCTGTAAGAGTGTTTGAGTCTAAATCTTCAGGTGTATTTGAAACTGTAACTCTAAAGTCAATCAAACCTCGGTCTCTTCTAATTGAATCCAAAATTGGATTTACTGAATCTAAGAAGTCTTGTCTTACTTTGTCATCATTTTGTTCAAATAACAATCTAATTGCCACCGCTGAAATTAACTTACGAGCTTGTAGTAATAATCTTCTAACATTGATTCTGTCAAGTGCAGATTCTCTAATTTGTAGAGTTTTATTACCCCAAATTACTGTACCAACATCATTGAAAGTTGCAATTGGGTTGATTCTACCTTTATATAATGTGTCTCTATCTTCTTGTGTCAACTTACGTCTCGCTCTAATTGCGTTTACAAGACCTCTCGTGTAACCCGCTGATGCGAACCAAGGGAATGCGATGTTGTCTGTCAATGCTAAGTTTTTAGTAACTTCAGCCGTAGGTGGAAGATAAATTTGAGTGTTATTAACAGTATCTCTTGTTAATACCCAAGGATAATAAGTAGCTGTGTAGTTAGAGTCAATACCTATATTTTCTAAGTTGTCAACCGCCTGTTGAGGATAAATTAACCCCTCTTCTATATTTTGGTAAGAAGGTAAGAATAAGTTAAAGTCAGGTGTAGTACAGATGTAAATTGAATCTGCTCTATCTTCCTCAATCAAATTAACCGCATCTTCAACTAAGTTACTGTTGTTTACATAGTCAATTCCTGGTGTAACAAACACATTTATATTTGTAGATTCAGGATTAGAGAATGTTGATTGACCCCATTTGTAAGCGTAGTAGTCAGTGTTTGCCCAAGTCTCTTGGTTTGGTCCTGAAATTTGTTTGAACGCACCCCAACCTGATGCTGTAGGATACGTTGCGGAAGCTGCTGCTCCTTGTTTGTATCCTGTCTGACCTAACGCGAATGTATCTGCGTTTGTTCTTGACGCTCTATAAATATCCCAACCATCAAATCCGCCATAAGCATATAAAGTATATTTTCTTGTATTTAAGTTGTAATAAGGATTATCACTGTCTAAAGGTTCGCTCGAGAATGAACCCGCACCCACTTCAAACGCTGACTGACCTGAAGTAGCATAAGCGTTAGAAATAGTTACAATAGTAGCACCACTATCTAAGTGGAACCCTTTTGTTATATAACCCCAATCAGGACCTGTAGTATCAGTTGCGATATTTGTAGGAAGTTGTTTACCTTTGTATTCAAAGAAATCATAATCAACTCCTGTGATATTAGAAATACCTAAGTATGCTCTTCTAACATTTTCACCTGATGAAATTCTAATATTATCACCACCGTTTGCAGAACCAAAAGGAGGATTGTCAATTTCATCACCCGCCTTTAAATATCTTGTTTTGTATATAACAAATGGAGGTGTTGCATTTGAGTATTCTCTCATGATGTAACCTTCAAACCCACAAGGAAGTGCGTCTGTTGGTGCTTCATCAGCCATTTCAATCATTAAGTATTTAGATTTTACTTGATATTCACCGTTAGAAGTACCAATTTTATTTGCTATAAAGTTATTTTGTGAAGGGTCTAATGAACAGTTTGTAAAACTTTCTATTACTCTTACGTTTTGGTCAGTATCATAAAAGTCTCTAACAAACACGTCAAAAGTATTGTTAGTGAAAGATACATTACCTATTGATATTTTTACAAGTCTATTAGCTGCGTTACCATCAGAAATCAATACAAATTTAAATAACTTATAAACCAAATTACCTCTTAGTTCAGACACTAAGTAAGGTGTTTTAGGTGTTTGATATTGTTCTAAATAGAAACCAATAGTTTCAGTATTTAATGATTCGGCACTATCTAATTCAATTAAATCACAATACAAACCTCTAATTTTACTATTGTTATATCCCGAATTTAATAAACTTGGGTAAATTTCCTCAACAAAAATTGGAACTTCGTTTCTATCTTTTGCAAAATTTGATTTACCAAATAAACTTGACATGTAGTTAGAATTTGTAGACAACATTGAGGTTTCAAAACTAAATGTTTCAGAATCATATGTAATACCTGATATTACAAAAGTAGAATATGGGTCACTTGTAACTGCTGAATATGTACCAGTACATACCATTTGAACGTCACTTGTTCCTGTAACCCAATATTGTGGTCCGTGTTGTGTTGAAGAATATGTGGTAAGACCTCTTGAACGTAGTGTTGATACAACTAAATCATCCCATTGACTATAAGGTGAACCTGAGTAGAATGTCATACCAATATTACATCTTCCTGAGAACACTCCTCCACCAAGAGATGACATCGCTCCGATTGAGGCTCCGAATCCGTATCCATAATACGAACCAACACTTTGAATTTTGTTATAATCAAATAATGCATAATACCATGTGTCATTTGTTCCCGCCGAAAGATTAGCTAAAGATAAATTAACGTTATTCACTCCGAATGTTTCAGAAGTTGCAGTTACAGTATTCACTGAAGACCCTGACACATATGTTAGTGTATTCGCACTTAGAGTACCCCAATAAATTGCAGTTTTTCCTGAAGTAGATGCACTCACACTAAATCTATTAACGTTAGTAGAAATAAAGTTTTGAAAATCTGCATTTAATGTTGAAGTTCCTCCGTTATAAGTTGTGTATGTCCTATTAAAATCGGCACTTAGTTGTGACGGAATACTTGTAATTGTAATATTTCCACTAGTACCCGTTGTTCCTGTAAAGTTTAATGTAATACCTGTCGTATTTCCTGTTGCTGATATTGTTGCAGGATTTGGGTTTGCAATAGTAACAACCGACCAAGATGGACCTGCATCATAACCTGATAATCCAAGTATTCTTGTTACAAATAATTGATTTGATTGACTTAAGTAAGCCTTTGCAATATATGACGATTCATATTTTGGTATTTGTGTATTTACAAATTTTTCAGGACTTGTCCCTCCAAAATAAACTTGATATTCGTCAAAGTTTGTTATGAAAATAGGTTCAAATGCGGGACCTTGAATGGTTTCACCGACAATACCTAAAGTTGTTACACCAACGCTTTGTGCAACAAAAGTTAAATCTCTTTCTGAAGTGTAAACACCAGGTGAGACGAAAACCTTATTACTAGATGCCATTTTAAATTATGTTTTAGTTTTTTATGTTTTCTATATAAATACATTGAATTTTTGCAAAAAACTATTGACAATAATATATTTATCTGATAAGGCAGACAAAATTCTGCCTTTTTTCTCACCTTAAATTATTATGAAAAATAAAAAAATTAAAAACATTAAAATATCTGATGATGCCCATTTAGTATTAAAAACTTACTGTGAAAAAAATGGTTTGAAACTGTATAAGTTTTTAGAAAATTTGATAATTAAAACTTGCAGTAAACCTAAAGATATATACGGTGAAGATTAAACAAAATAGGCGACAGTTTTAATTACTGATGTTTGAGTAATTAAACTTTTATATACCTTTATTAATAGAGAGTCTCCATCATTAACTTGAATCACATCCAAATCATCACCTATGTAAAGACCATTTATATAAACAGAAAATGCACTACCACAAGATGTTGTTGAATTTGTTGTTGCACCTGTTGGGTTTGAAAATACGGGGAAAGTACCACCTTGAACACAAATAGTACCTGTATTACCACTTGTTATTCCTGATATAATTGATGGTCCACTATTACATGTTACAAAATTTAAAGTGTTGTTTGTCGTTGCGGTATAATTAAAATTATAACAACTTGATAAATTTTGCAATTCAACAACTTTTAAATCTGCTGTGTATCTAAAAACTTCAGATAATTGTGTTACTCCAGGTAAAAAAGTAAAATCAAAATCAAAGTTGTCGGGTCGTGGAGGTTCAATTTCAACTCGTCTAGTTTTAATTTTTGTATCTACTTCAAACATCGTCATATATCTTGATATTGCGGGAGAAACTTGAAAATCTTCTTCATCTAATAAAAACCCTTGTAGTGTCAACTTGTAATTTATAATGTAGTATTTTCTTTTTTCTAAATCTTTTACTGACTCATCGGACACTTCTTCCATCATTATTGGCATATAGTGTCCATTTATTTGAGTATAGGATTGAGCGGATGCAAATGTTTGCATAACAATTTTGTTAAACTCGTTGTTTTCTCTCATTCGATTACAAAACAACTTTAAATTGTAAACAATATCAACAGCAACAGGTTGTGGAACTTTATAGACATCAGCACCTTTTCTTTGTCCATCCCATGTTGGTACTGTAAAATAATTAATTCTAAGTTTTTCAGGGACATTAAATTTACCGCCAACATATTTTCCTGGTTTAACTTCAGGTGTTCTTACAATTGCTAAAAAAGGTAATGATATATTTTTATCTAAATCTTGAAAATTCCATGTTTGTGTAAATTGCATCCAATTTTGATTGGTTATAATTCTATCAATCAACGGTACTTTTTTTTCATCAACAACTAATTCCAATTTGTCTTTAACAAAATCTAAAAATCCTCTATCCAAATCGGCATGTAATACTCCTTTTGGTAAAAACGTTCCATGTCTTGTTATGTCTTCAAGCATTTCTTCTCTTCTTTCCACACCATACTTTTGTGGAATTAAAGGTAAATGTTTTTTTACTTGTTTTGGAAAAGCCATAATTTAATTAAATTCCTTCAAATTCATTATTGGTGACAGGGGTTGCAAGAATTGTTCTATAAAATCTTTTATAACCAGCATAAGTATGTTTATTGTCGGTAAACACCCTACCATCATTTACCACACTATAATATCTAACTCTACTTTCTGTTTCATAATACCCAATATAATCACCATATTCTATATCAATTTCTAAATCATCTAAATAATCTTGATAAACACTAACAGTTAAATTACCCGGCTCTAACTGTTCTAATTTTGTTGAGCCATAGTCTTGGTTTGCAGGGGCCTCTATTTTAACCAAACCTTTAAATTCTATTGGTGGTAAAAATTGTATCCCACCTTTTAATGCTTCACCATATACATCGTCGTTGTTGGTTTTTTGTCTATCAACTTTATATAAAACTAAAGTGAAGTTCATATCCCCCTCTAACCATTCTCTTCCCATTTTTATATCTAAATTGAAGTCTTCTTCTGCAAAAAACTTATTTAATCTTGTTATTGGAACTTTAGGTTGTGTCATACCTATAAATACTTTAATTGATTTTTTCTTGAATTTTATTATATTTTATTATACTATGGAAGATTTTGTGCCTAAAACACCCGAATCAAAAGCCCTTTTAATATTAGATGATTATGAAGGGTCAAATAACTATATCCTTAATTTAAAACACAAAAAAGAGAACAGTAAGTCTTTCGTACCCACAAGACCTCAGGCGGATTATATCAATAATTATAACACAACACAACCAAAAGTTGCAAAAAAATGGGTCAAGTTAGATTCATATTTTGGTAAAAAACTGATGGAAGATAAAATGTATACCAAAGAACCTTCTGAAATATATGTTGAAAAGTTGTTAGTTGAAAAGGATAAGGCGTATCATATTTGGGGTAAAATCTTTTCAGGTGAAACTTTACACGACTTTTGGATGCCAAAATCAGCGTTACTAAAAGATAATGAAGTTAAAAACATTTCAATTGATTATGACAAATACACCCATAGACCACCCATGGAACATCAAAAAGAGGCAATCGAAAAACTCGTAAGGAATAAAAAGTTTATTTTGGCCGATGACATGGGTTTGGGTAAGTTTTTACCGGTCAATACGCCTGTTTATACACCTAAAGGTACTAAAAAAATTGGTGATATAAAAATTGGTGATAAGGTTATTGGTAGTGATGGTAAATCCCATAATGTAATAGGTGTATTTCCACAAGGGTTTAAGGAAACATATAAAATTACATTTAATGACGGGTTTTCAATTTTATCAGGAGATGAACATTTATGGTCTGTTTCATCCCCTAATTACGGTAAAAATAGAAAAAACGAAAGATTAAAAAAATCTTTAGTTTTATCAACAAAACAAATGTATGAGGGAGGTAAAATTAAAGTTAAAGGCATTAACCATAATAAAAATAAGGAATATGAAATTGAAACTTATTATAAATCACCAAACGGAAATAATAAATGGCAAATCCCAATAGTGAAACCAATACAATTTGAACGAAATGATAATCTTATGATTGACCCTTATTTGTTAGGACTTACATTAGGTGATGGTGGTATAACACAAAAAAATATTAATTTTACAACAAAAGACGATGAAATTGTGGGTTATATTGAAACCGCATTACCAAAAAATTCACAAATAGTTAAACAAAAAAATTCAAGATACAGTTATAGAATAACTAAAATCGATGGTTACACAAATGAAGTTATACAAATTTTAAAAAATTTAAACTTGATGGGATGTGGGTCAGACACTAAATTTATTCCCGACATATACAAGTTTTCATCAGTTGAAAATAGATTATCAATTTTACAAGGGTTAATGGATACTGACGGGCATTGTATGTATAATGGTAATAGTTTTATTGGGACTGATTATTGTACAACATCAAAACAACTTTGTAATGATGTTGTTGAAGTAGTACAAACATTAGGAGGAGTTGCAAGAGTCAAAACTTGTATCCCAACATATACTTATAAGGGTGAAAAAAAGAAAGGTAAGTTAGCTTATAGAGTTAATATTAAATTACCAAAGGGTATGAATCCGTTCAGATTAAAACGAAAGGCTAACAAATACATTGAACCAAAAAAATACCCCACCGGAAGATATATTAAAAATATTGAAAAAGTTGGTTTTGAAGAAAGTGTTTGTATATCGGTTGATGCTCCTGATAAACTATATGTTACAGAACATTGTATTGTAACACATAACACCACTTCTACAATTATCGCTTCTTTAGAAACAGGTGCAAAAAAAATATTAATAATTTGTCCCGCATCTTTAAAAATAAATTGGCAAAAAGAGATTGCAAATTATTCAGATAGGTCTGTTTATATCGCAGAAGGTAAGAAATTTTCAGATAAACATGATTTTGTTATTGTGAACTACGACATTCTAAAAAATTTCCATGACGCCAAAGAAAAAGATAAATCAGAAATAATGAAAATTGATTTTGATTTAGTAATCATGGATGAAGCTCATGTAATTGCTAATCCAAAAGCTTTAAGAACAAAAATCGCTAACGATATTGCAAGTAAATCAAATAGGGTTTGGTTATTGTCGGGAACACCAATGACATCAAGACCAATGAATTATTATAACTTATTAAATATCGTTGGAAGTCCTGTTGCCGCAAATTGGATGGCTTACGCCATAAGATATTGTAATGGATTTCAATTTAGTGTTGGGAAAAGAAAGGTATGGAACGTTACAGGAGCATCTAATCTTGACGAATTAAGAGAAAGAACCTCAACACATATTCTAAGAAGATTAAAAGAAGAAGTTTTAGATTTACCTGAAAAAATTATTACACCTGTTTATTTAAGGCTAAAATCAAAAGACTACGAAGAATTAATGGGTGAATATTTTGATTGGTATGACCAAAACCCTGAAGAGTCATCGTCACTTACAATTCAGTTTGGTAAACTAATGAAAGTAAGAAAAGTAATCGCACAAGAAAAAATTAATAACACAATCGAGTTAGCGGAGAACATTATAGAACAAGGTAAAAAGGTTATTATATTTACAAATTTTACAGATACGTTAAATCAAATCTATAATCACTTTGGTAAATCTGCGGTTTATTTAGATGGTAGTTGTTCTAAGTTTCACAGACAAAATGCGGTTGATGAGTTTCAAACAAATGATAAAATCAAAGTATTTGTTGGAAACTTAAAGGCTGCTGGTGTTGGTATTACTTTAACATCTGCCGAAGCCGTTATTATGAATGATTTATCTTTTGTTCCTGCTGAACACTCACAAGCAGAGGATAGGTCACATAGAATTGGTCAAAAAAATTCAACATCAGTTTATTATCCTCTTTTTGAAAATACAATAGAAGGTGCAATTTACGACATCTTAAATAGAAAAAAGAAAATTATCTCAACAGTAATGGGTGACGATATGTTTGATGAAGCGTCAACAATAGAAGAAATGTTAAATTTAATTTCTGGTAATCGATGATATTTATATATCATGGGGAATAATATTTTTGAAAGTTATTTAAAGAAAATTCACAAAATAGAACAGTTGTTAGAAATTGATTCAGCACAAAAAACTAATCTAATTAATGAAATAAAAAAAATAAGTATAGATAAATTACCTTATGAATATGATTCTTTAGAAGTTTTTATTGATAGTGAAACAATGAAAACTCACTACAACAAACATTACAAAGGTTATGTTGATAAATTAAATAAAGAATTAGAAAAAATAAGTGGTAAAGATTTAGACTTAGAACAAATTATATCTGACATTTCAAGTTTTAATACAATAGTTAGAAATAATGGTGGTGGCGCATTTAATCATGCGTTGTTTTGGAAAATGATGTCGCCTAAAAAACAAAAGTTAGACGACCCCATCAAAAGTAAAATAGAAAAGACTTTCGGTTCATTTGAAAAATTTAAAACAGAATTTGAAGACGCCGCCAAATCTCGTTTTGGTTCAGGTTGGGTATGGTTGATTCTTACAGATAAAAATAGATTGAAAATTGTAACCACCGCAAATCAAGACAATCCCTTAATGGATAATCAAGAAGAAAAAGGTTACCCCTTGTTAGGTCTTGATGTTTGGGAACACGCCTATTATTTAAAATACAAAAATCTAAGAGACAAGTACGTATCTAATTTTTGGAAAGTGGTTAATTGGGGATTTGTTAATGATTTGTATTCTACTCAGTCTAAACTTAACAACTAAATTATATTTATATAATAAAAACTTATGGCAACTACTGTAATTATCACCGAACCTGAAAGAAGTAAATTATATAAAAGAATAAAAAATCTTTTAGGTGCCCCTATTCGTAGTGTTGAATTAGAAGATGAAATGATGGATTCATTATTAGAATTATCTATTCAGGATTACGCACAACATGTAAACGATTGGTTGATTGAGGCTCAATGGTCTTCTTTGAATGGTTTGAATTTAGATGAGCAATCACTAACAAGAGCCTTTACTACAAGAAGTATGGATTGGGAAACTCAATATACTTACGCATATTCAAAAATTGTGGGATTACAAGCTGGTGGTGATTATGTATTGAAAAAAGATTATATCGATTTAGTTGCAAATCAACAAATATATGAAATACCTGCAGGTCGCGAAGTTAATGAAATATTATGGTTTTCTCGTTCTGAATTAGACGCAGCATATTTTGACCCGTTTATGGGAGGTTTTGGTGGATTTGGTGGTATTGGTTTAGGTGGTGGAGCAGGATTTTCTCAAATGGGAACAACAGGAAATTATTTTATTACACCAGCCTTTGATATTTTACTTAGAATGGCTGACATTCAAATGAAAAGAAGAATTATAACAGGTGATTTAACTTATAGAATTACAGCGCTTCCTGAAGGAAAAAAGGCATTACATTTAATGAATGTACCTGGAGGAAAATTTGATTTTGGAAATATTGCTTATCAAAAATACAAAGTATGGTATTGGTATTATGATACTTTTGATAGAGATGATTGTTTAGCAAAAAATCCTGACGTTGTTAGACTTCCTTCTGATGTTCCAATTGATGAAATGAGATGGGACGAATTAAACTCGCCAGCAAAAACTTGGGTTAGAAGATGGTTTACTGCGTATTGTAAAGAAACTTTGGCAAAAGTAAGAGGTAAGTATAGTGGTAGTTTAAAGACTCCTGATAGTGAATTAACCTTAGAGTGGCAAAGTTTAAATACTGAAGCCAAAGATGAAAAGACTATGTTGTGGGAAGAATTAAAAACTAGACTTGAAAGATTAAGACCTGAAAAACAAATGGAGCAAAAAGCTTTACAAGCTGAAAACTTGAACAAAGCCTTGAAATTTAGAGCATTTACAAGTCCTTATAATATCATATAATTTTTTTATGTCAGTATTTAAATCTATCCCTTCAATTAGAATAATTAATGGTAATAGAGTTGAAACATCAGATTCTGCAATAGTTTCTAACTCTTATTATGAAACTGACGGTGAATATGTCATCATTGTTTCGGGTGTTGAAAATTGTGAACTTTTGTTAAATTCATCAAATACCGACCACGTTGTTGTAAAATCTATGACGAATGTTTTAGTAAAGGGAGACTCATTAATTGATGAACAATATGAAGAAGTTGAATTAACTAAAGGTTCGTGCGTTGAGTTTAAAAAAGTCGGAAATTACTGGTATATATTATCTTCAGACGGATTAAAAAACTCTTAGTCGAAACTAAGAGCCATTAAATCCCCATCCACATCAAATTCAAAGTATTCATCAATATCCACCTTTTTTTGTTGTACGACAAACTCTTCCATTAACTTTTTGTTGTTTTCAACCCAATCAACATCCACTAAATCAACAGTACCATCTAAATACATATAGTAAGGGTCAATACCTACGTTTTTCCAAAACGTTAATTCCATGTCAGATAGAGTTAATACTTCTTCTAACGTATCTTGATGGGTTTCTTTCATGGGGTAACCACGTACTAATTCAGTTTGGGACTTAGTAAAGATAGGTCTATCTTTTGGGTCTTCAATTAAAATGTCTTCTCTGATTTCAGGTTTATAAACAACAAGTAATGGTTCAATTCTTTTGTTAAATGCTGCCAAATATCTTGGAACATTATACTCACCTAATAAATCAGGATTCATTTCTATATCACGTTCATCAATCAAATAACAATTTAAAACCAATTCATCTTTTTTCTTTTGAACGTCTCCGTGTGATTTCTTCTCACCATTATTAACATAAAAGATTGTATCACCAAGACCAGGATTTTTACCTTCTTTAATCAAAAGTTCCATGTGTGCTTGACGGGACATCATATTTCCAGCCTTTGTTGTTTTAGTAATGTGAACTTTATAATCGTCTATTGATTGTTTAACACGAGCTTTGTTTGCAATCTTTGCCAAAGGAATTTGTCTGTTATAAAGTTTGTCCACATATTCGTAGTAGAAATCTAAAAACTCACCACCTTTACCGTCCAATAACATTCGAAGACCTTTGTCCAAAAACTCAGCAACATACGTTTGAAGTTTTTTAGATTTAATTGTATTACCTGTGAGTTTTACTTTACCCTTATCTGTAAGAAGTGCATAGTTTTTACGAGCCACATTAATTGTTGATGGCCAAACACCGTCAATATCCAAGCCCATTTCACCTCGTAAAAATAAATCATTGTATTCTGCCACATCAGCTTCTGCTCCAATATATTCCTTACCTTCTTTAACCAATCCGTTCAACCCCTTTCCAATATACTTATACTCTTCTCTATCTTGTGGTGTTTCGAAGTTTACACCATCCGTATCCATTACGAGAGGAACATAACCTCTTTTCATAAAGAACATAATCATTTGACGTAGGTATTGTCTACCTGTGCAAGTAATCTGTTCACCCATATCAATATCACCCCACGGAAAAACTTGTGGTGCTGATAATGAACCAAAGAATGCGTTGATAAAGATTTTAATTGGTAATTGTTTTCTGTCGTAAGAAATCGCAAGTTTTGGGTCAATAGATTTATATTCACTTGCTAAGTTCTTGTATTTAATACGAGTATCACGGAAATACTTTAACATACTTTTCATTGCTCCTGTCACATCACACTTAGGGAACACATCGTGAACCAACTGAATAGATGGATATAGTGAAGAGTAGTCAAGTTTCAATACGTTTTTAGAGAACCCAACCTGTACCAAACGAGAAAGACCTCCTGTAAATTTTCTTTTTTCTAATTTTCTTGGTAATGCTAAATTATGTTTATATGACCATGCGGCCATAATCATTTTCCATAATGTCGCAGTTCCCATAGTTGAAAGTCTTTCATATGTTGTTGGTACAAGTTTAGACAATAAGAAGTTTGCTTGATTAAACTGTTCATCAACTATCATCGTTTCATAAAGGTCATCGTCCAAATAGTCCTCAATAATTTTTGAACCCGTAACTAATTTATAAACATCATCTCTTCTTTTACAGATTTCATCTATTTTTGAATCAAACCCAACTTTTTTATAAGCTCCGTTTTCTTTGTTCATCCAATATTCAAGATTATCAAAATAGATTTTACCAATCTTATCCCCCTCAACGTAAACACGATTTGGTTTTTCAGCTTCAATAAATTTGGTGATATACTTCAAAGACCAACTCTTAATGTCTGAGTTGATTGCTTGTGCTCTACGAACTGCGTGTGCAATATCCACAATGTTATATCCCCACATCTGAGTCTGAACGTATGGTTCCATTTCGTTCGCCAACTTTAAAATACCATCTTTTTGTTTTAGTGTATAATCAGGATGTAAGGTCTTGCAGATTTTTTTGATATTAACTTTTAATATCTCAGCTCTTTTCAAAATAAATGGAAAGTCAAAGAATGCTGAGTTGTAACCCCCAATTAAAGATGGTTTTAACTCATCAATAGTCTTAAAGAAGTCGACAATCATTTGTCGTTCTTCATCTTCATTTTGTGCTGATAATAATTTTAGAAAACCACGATTGTCTTTCATCCCTATCAAGAATATCTTACTTGTTTTAGGGTCAAGACCTGTGGTCTCAATATCGAATACAAATCTGTGGATTTCATCGTATTCGTCAAAACCTTTGAATAGTCTTTTACTTTTTTGAATTAAGTATTGTTCTACGGGTGATAATATTTGAATTGAGTCTGTATTATCTCTACCCCATGGGTCTAATCCACCACCCTTAAAGAAGTTTACAAGGTTGGAATATGATTTGGTTGTTTTAACTAAATACTTCAATCCGTTTTCTAAACGTTCGTCATCGTGAGTATCAAGTTTTTCTATGATAATACCATTTTCACTCATTGCTCGTTTTTGTGCGTGTTTGTCGTTCTTGTAAAAGTTTTTACCTTTCAAGTCACCGACCCAAGCAAATGGAATAAATGTGTCGGGGCGTAATAATTTACCCTTAACAGGGTCTTGGATTACTTTATAAATTTTAGATGATTTGTAATCGTATTCGAGTGATACGATATATTTTTCGTCGTCTTCGCCTAATAAAAAGCGTTCAATTTCTTCTTGTGGAACCATATTTTATATTATTAATTTTGGGTTATTATTCTCACAAACTATGTTGTGGTTTCCCTTTTTTAATAAATATAAAAATGTCTTGTCTTAATGTCAAACGATGTTTATATAAAGATTTTCTCTAATTGGTGAAATCAATTCTCCATTTTGTAAAACTATGGAAAATTCACCTATAAACCTACCTTTTATTTTTGTATCGTTTGCAGTCCATTTGTAGTATAAATAATATTCAGTTGGACTATCGGGGTTATTTTTTAATTTCTCGACAATATAAGCTTGGTTCATAAATATTTTTTGTATTCCATTTTTTTCGTCTTTCATTGAAAAACGAATAATTGCATTATCTAAAATTTCTATAATATTTTTATAAGAGTCACTTCTACCGTCCACGACTGGTTCCATTTTTAAAATTGGTAATGTAGAGTTTTGATTTATAAAAAATTCCATTTTTTCTTCTTATGTAGTTTATGAACAATTATTTAATACTTGAGTAACAATTCCATTCGAAATACTTATTAATACATAGTTTGCTCCGTTTTGTGCGATATAAAATCCTGTCATACCATAGTAATTACATGTCGTAGGTCCACTATAGAACACCGTACCAACTTGAATTTGTGGAGTATCAATGTGCATAGGATTAATTGCTCCATTGGTATTACATGTTCCGGCAGATAAACACAACAACGAACTACAAGCCAACGAATAATTATTTGAAAAATTACCGTATTGATTGGTAGAAAAACTTAAATATGAAGATAAGTACGGGTGTGTTGCTAAGCAAGGTATTGGTGTCGGAGTAGGGGTAGGTGTTGGGGTTGGTGTCGGAGTTGGAGTAGGGGTAGGTGTTGGAGTTGGTGTCGGAGTTGGAGTAGGGGTAGGTGTTGGAGTTGGGGTATGTGTCGGTGCAGGATTCAAACAATCAGGACACCAATAATCAAACAAATCGAATTTATCTTTTAAAATTCT
>Ga0164295_10000966_pt1 | contig 23877 bp, 29 predicted proteins | sample GEODES006metaG_FD_111798 | JGI IMG/M metagenome (GOLD analysis project Ga0164295, IMG submission 111798) | Oligotrophic lake water microbial communities from Sparkling Lake, Wisconsin, USA - GEODES006 metaG | ecosystem: Environmental > Aquatic > Freshwater > Lake | place: USA: Sparkling Lake... | reverse complement strand
GGGCCGCAATAGCCAGCAGGTTTGGGCGTGATCGCCAGCGGGCTGGCGCTTACATGGGGTAGAATTGCCGCCATTCCGAGGAGCGTTGCAGCGCCCACCAACTTTCGGGTTGTCAGAGGCGTGAGGCTCGGAACCTACATCAGCAACCACGCTCATCCACACGACGTGCGGTGAGCCCTTTTTCAGTGCTTATCCTGCGCGTGTGGCCCATCCTTAATTGCTTTGGAGCGAAAACATGAATGCACGTTTAATTAACACCATCAACGCTGACTGCGTGATTGCCGATATCGGCTTGGCCGATTGGGGCCGTAAAGAAATCAAAATCGCCGAGACCGAAATGCCCGGCCTCATGGCTATCCGTCAAGAGTTCAATCAGGCGCAGCCTTTGAAGGGGGCGCGCATTACCGGCTCACTGCACATGACTATTCAAACAGCCGTGTTGATCGAGACCTTGCAAGCCTTGGGCGCCGATGTGCGTTGGGCTTCTTGCAATATCTTCTCGACACAAGACCACGCCGCCGCTGCGATTGCTGCAGCCGGCACGCCCGTGTTCGCCATCAAGGGTGAAACACTGGCCGACTACTGGGACTACACGCACCGCATCTTTGACTTTGGCGATGCCAACACCGAAGGCGAAGGCCCCAACATGATTTTGGACGATGGCGGCGATGCCACCTTGCTGATGCACCTGGGCAAGCGCGCTGAAACCGACGCGTCTTTGATCGCCAACCCGACCAGCGAAGAAGAAGTGTGTTTGTTCAACGCCATCAAGGCCAAGCTGGCCGTGGACCCGACCTGGTACAGCCGCAAGGGCGCGCACATCATCGGCGTGACCGAAGAGACCACCACCGGCGTGTTGCGCTTGAACGAGATGGCCGCCAAAGGCAGCCTGATGTTCCGCGCCATCAACGTCAACGACTCGGTGACCAAGAGCAAGTTCGACAACCTCTACGGCTGCCGCGAATCCTTGGTGGACTCCATCAAGCGCGCCACCGACGTGATGATCGCCGGCAAAGTCGCTTGTGTGGCCGGTTACGGCGACGTCGGCAAAGGCTCGGCCCAAGCCCTGCGCGCTTTGAGCGCCCAAGTCTGGGTGACCGAGATCGACCCGATCAACGCCTTGCAAGCTGCGATGGAAGGCTACAAAGTCGTGACCATGGAATACGCTGCTGACAAGTGCGACATTTTTGTCTCGGCCACCGGTAACAAGAACGTGATCCGTTACGAGCACATGGCCGCCATGAAAGACGAAGCCATCGTGTGCAACATCGGCCACTTTGACAACGAAATCGATGTCGTGTCATTGGAAAAGCTGCAGTGGGACGAGATCAAGCCCCAGGTCGACCACGTCATCTTCCCCGATGGCAAAAAAATCACTTTGTTGGCCAAGGGTCGTTTGGTCAATCTCGGTTGCGCCACCGGTCACCCCAGCTTTGTGATGTCGTCCAGCTTTGCCAACCAAACCATTGCCCAGATCGAGTTGTTCACCAAGCAGGGTGAATACGAGTCCGGCAAGGTTTACGTGCTGCCTAAGCACCTGGACGAAAAAGTGGCCCGCCTGCACCTGAAGAAAGTCGGCGCCATGCTGACCGAATTGAGCGACGAGCAAGCCGCTTACATTGGCGTTTCTAAAAACGGTCCTTACAAAGCCAACACTTACCGTTATTGATTTCCACCTGATGCGGATTGACCAACTTCTCGTCGAGCGGGGCCTTGCGGCCTCGCGCTCACAAGCCCAACGGCTGATCGCCGCAGGCGTCACATGGCGCAAGCATCCGGGGGATTGGCGTCCTGTGGTCAAAAACCGCGACGAGGTGCCTGAGGGCGCAGAGTTGGTCTTGCAAGACGATGCGGAATCCCGCTTCGTATCACGTGGCGGCTTGAAACTTGAAGGCGCTTTGCGCCTATCGGCTTTGTCCGTCAAAGGTCTGCGCTGCCTGGATGTGGGCCAAAGCACTGGTGGATTCACCGATTGCCTGCTCCAGCAAGGCGCTGCCAAGGTGGTGGGCATCGATGTGGGCCATGCGCAAGTGCATGAGCGCATTCGCGCCGACGAGCGGGTGGTGTGCATCGAGGGCCTGAACGCCCGCGAGTTGCTGCTGGACGATGAACGCATTCCCGAGGGCACCGAAGGTTTTGATGTGGTGGTGGGCGATGTGTCTTTCATTTCATTGACCTTGGTGCTGCCCGGTGTGGTGCAGTTTCTCAAGCCCGATGGTCAGTTGCTGATGTTGGTCAAGCCGCAGTTTGAGCTGCAGCCGGGCCAGGTGGGCAAGCACGGCATCGTGCGCGATACCTCTCTCTACGCCTTTGTGGAAAACCGTGTTCGCACGACATTGGCGGGCTTGGGTCTGAAGGCCACCGCTTGGCAGGACAGCGTGATTGACGGGGGCGACGGGAACAAAGAATTTTTTATTCAGGCGGTTTGGGCACATCCCCAATCGGTGCTGAAGGACCGTGAACACCAACGCGTGGCCAATGTGGCTGCAGCCGAGAAGGCTGTTCAGGATGCGTTGGACGACTACTGAAAGCGAAGGAATTGGCAGAGATGAAAACGTCTTTGAAAGTGCCGGTGAGTCTGGAGTTTTTTCCGCCCAAGACCCCCGAGGGGGCTGAAAAACTTCGCGCAGTGCGCGCCCAGTTGTACGCCTTGAAGCCCGAGTTTTGCTCGGTCACTTATGGCGCGGGTGGCTCTACGCAAGCAGGCACCTTCGCGACAGTCAAAGAAATATTGGCTGAAGGCGTTGATGCTGCGTCGCATTTTTCTTGTATCGGTGCCACCAAGGCCTCGGTGAGGCAAGAGTTGGCAATGCTCAAAGACATGGGTGTCAAGCGCTTGGTCGCTTTGCGGGGTGATTTGCCCAGCGGCTACGGTGCAGGTGGAGAGTTCCATTACGCCAGCGACTTGGTGGCTTTCATTCGCAGCGAAACGGGTCATGACTTTCACATTGAAGTGGCCGCCTACCCCGAAATTCACCCCCAGGCCAAATCACCCGATGCTGATTTACAAGCCTTTGTGACCAAGGTCAAAGCCGGCGCGGATTCGGCCATCACCCAGTATTTTTACAACTCCGACGCCTACTTCCGGTTTGTCGACGATGTTTACAAACTAGGCGTCGATGTGCCCATCGTGCCGGGCATCATGCCGATCACCAGCTCGACGCAGTTGATGCGCTTTTCTGACGCCTGCGGCGCTGAAATCCCGCGTTGGATTCGTTTGCGCCTGCAAGGCTTTGGCGACGATACCGCCTCCATCAAAGCCTTTGGACTGGACGTGGTGGCCGACTTGTGCGAGCAGTTGTGCAATGGCGGCGCGCCGGCTTTGCATTTCTACAGCATGAACCAAAGTGCCCCCACATTAGAGATCATCAGCAGGCCATGATCCCGGTTTGGGAGGCTTTATGAGCCACAAAAGACACACTTTTGCGTGCGGTATTTTACCGATCAGTGCTTTGCTGGCGGTGTTGCTGTTGGCGCCGCTGCGGGCTGCGGGCGCAGAAGTTGATAAACCCATTGAGTCGATCGAGATCACCGATTTACCTGAGGTGATCAAGAGCGCAGTGAGCACAACGCTGGAAGGCGCTTTGCAAACCGGTAGCGCTTTCGAAGCCGGGATTGCTTCTTGGTATGGCCGTGCTTTTAATGGTCGGCGTACGGCCAGTGGTGAGCGCTTTGACATGAACCTGCTGACCGCCGCACACAGAACCTTGCCCATGGGCACGGTGGTGCTGGTGCGCAACCCGGTCAACGGTCAAACGGTGGAGGTCACGATCAACGACCGAGGCCCGTACCTCAAGGACCGGATCATTGACTTGAGCTATCGTGCAGCCTTGCTGTTGGGCATGGTCAAGTCTGGCAAGCAAGCTGTAGAAGTTCACCCCCGCTGAAGCGGTGCAAATCCCTTAGCTTTCGTCGTAGCTGATCACCACCTTGTCTGAGGTGGGGCGGGCTTGGCAACTCAGCACAAAGCCTTGGGCCGACTCCCAGGCTTCGAGCGTGAAGTTTTTGTCCATCACCACCGAGCCCTGCATGATCTTGGCGCGGCAGGTACAGCACACGCCACCTTTGCACGAATAAGGCAGGTCCAGCCCGGAGGCCAGCGCGACGTCGAGCACATGTTCGTGGGCGCTCATCCGCAGTGAATGGGATTTGCCGTCCAACACCACGGTCAAAGCAATTGCGCCTTGTGTCAGGTCTGTGGTGCCCAGCAACGCTTTTTGGCGTTGAACGGGCGTCAGAGCTTCGAGTGTGGGCGATGTAAAGCGTTCGCTGCGCAGCCGGTTGGCGGGCACGCCTTCGGCCAGCAAAGCTTTTTCAGTGGCTTCGATCATGGCTTCGGGGCCGCAGATGAACACTTCGTCCATGCTGGCCGCCGGCAACAGGGCTTGCACGATCTGGCGTACTTTGGCTTCGTCAATACGGCCTTCAAACAAGGGCGTTTCTTGCGCCTGACGGGAGAGCACGTGAATCAAGGTCAATCGATCGGGATAGCGGTCTTTCAGGTCTTGCAGGGCTTCATTGAACATCACGCTGCTCATCCGGCGGTTGCCGTAGACGAGCGTGAACTTGGCCTCAGGCTGCTCTTGCAATGTGCTCGCCAGGATCGACAAAATAGGGGTGATGCCCGAGCCGGCAGCAAAACCGACGCGGTGCAGCGCACGCGGGCGTTGCGAGACAAAGCGACCCTCGGGTGCCATCACGCGCAGCGTGTCACCCGCTTGGAGTTGGGTAGCCGCCCAATTGGAAAACACTCCGCCTTGAACCGGTCGGATGCCTACTTCCAGTTCATTGTGGGTGCTCAAATGATGACGCGCTGAGCTGATGGAATAACTGCGGCGGACATCTACACCCTCAATCGTGGCGCGCAGGGTCAGGAACTGGCCGGGCTGAAATTGGAAGCTGTCTTTCAATGCGGCAGGAATGCCCAAGCGGATGGCTACCGCGCCAGCGGCTTCAGGGTGGATCTGCACGACAGTGAGTTCGTGAAAACGAGGTGCTACGGACATGGTGGGGTCGCGCCGAGGCGTGTTTCAATAAGGTTTGAAGTAGTCAAAGGGCTCCAGGCAGTCCAGGCATTTGTACATGGCTTTGCAGGCGGTGGAGCCAAAGTGAGAGGTCTCAGTGGTGTTGACCGACGCGCATTGGGGGCAGGCCACAGAGGGTGCACGCGGAGCCCGGGCTGCAAACTGCACCACGTTGGAGGGCACTGCTTCACAGGCGTGCGGTGGGGCAATGCCGTATGCACGCAATTTCTCTTTGGCTTCGGGTTGCATCCAGTCGGTGGTCCATACGGGTGAGAGCTGGGTGATGACTTGCGCAGCAATGCCGTGTGCATTGAGCGCAGCTTTCACATCGTCTTCGATTTGTCCCATGGCAGGGCAGCCGTTGTAAGTGGGCGTGATCACCACTTCCAGTCCCTCTGAGCCATCGCGTACTTCGCGCAAGATGCCCAACTCACCCAGCGTGATGACCGGAATTTCCGGGTCGGTCAGTGGCGCGAGCAAGGCCCACACGCGGTCGTGCAGTGCTTGTCGTTCGTCACTCGTCTGACCAAAGGGAGCTCTCATGGGGGTGCTTACCAGGTCGCAGTGGGATGTGCACGGGCCAGGCTCTGCATGTCGGCCAGCACAAAACCAAGGTGCTCTGAGTGAACAGCTTGTTTGCCCGTAGACACAAAACCGCCGGCAGCTGGGCGGGACAAGGTGGCATCTTGCAGCGCTTGGTCAACGATGGCGTTCCAGTCGGCTTGCAAGCTAACTGAATCTATCCCCATGCCGCTTTGGCAGGCTGCGGTTTCGTGTGCGCTGGGCGTCCAGAATTCCTGCGTATAAGAGAACAAGTGATGCAGTGCGTTTTGTGCGCGTGTGTGCGACTCAGGCGTGCCGTCACCCATGCGCACCAGCCAGTCACGCGCGTGGCGCAGGTGGTAGCGAACTTCTTTGAGCGATTTGGCTGCGATAGCGGCCAACTGACTGTCATGAGATTTTTGCAGTTTGTCCCAAACCAGCACCATGAAGGCGCTGTACAAAAAATTCCGCACGATGGTGGTGGCAAAGTCACGCTCGCTGGAGGCGGTGGGCAGCAGCGCGTTGCTGTGTGGCAATTCCAGCAGCGTGTAGTTCAGAAAATCCGGCACATCGCGAAAGTAAGCCAGTGAGTCTTCCGTGGCGCCGTGGCCCACCAGTTCGGCAGCGCGCTGGTACAGCAAGCGGGCCTGGCCGATCAGGTCCAGACTGTTGTTGGCCATGGCGATGTCTTCTTCCAGAACCGGGCCATGACCACACCATTCGGCATTGCGCTGCCCCAAGATCAATGCGTTGTCGGCCAGGTGCAAAAGATAGCTTGCACTCATCACATGTGGCCCACTTCTTTAGGAATGTCATAGAACGTGGGGTGACGGTAAACCTTGTCTCCCGAGGGCTCAAAAAATTCAGGTTTGTCATTGGGCTCGCTGGCCGAAATGGCGCGGGAAGGTGCGACCCATATGCTCACACCTTCTTGGCGGCGGGTGTAGACATCGCGGGCCATTTGCAGTGCATGCGGTGCATCTGAGGCGTGCAAACTGCCGCAGTGCTTGTGCTCCAGGCCTTGCTTGCTGCGAACGAAAACCTCCCAAAGTGGCCATTCTTTGAGCGGAGGTGGTGTGGATGGCGTGCTCATGCAGCCGCCTTCATGTGGCGTTGCTGTTGTTTGTTGGCGTGGGCCATGGCGGCGTCGCGCACCCATTGGCCATCGTTCCAGGCTTTGACGCGTGTGCCCAGGCGCTCTTTGTTGCAAGGGCCATTGCCATTGACCGTGGCCCAGAATTCGTCCCAGTCGATTTGCCCGTAGTCATGGGCTTGGCGTGTTTCGTTCCATTTCAGGTCGGGGTCAGGCAAGCTCACGCCCAGTACCTTGGCTTGGGGCACGGTGGCGTCGACAAACTTTTGGCGCAGGTCGTCATTGCTGATGCGTTTGATACCCCAGCGCATGCCTTGCACGCTGTTCGGGCTGTCGGTGTCAGGGGGACCGAACATGGCCAGACATTTCCACCACCAGCGGTTCACGGCGTCTTGCACCATGTCTTTTTGGGCTTGCGTGCCTTGCATCATGACCAGCAGCGCTTCGTAGCCTTGGCGCTGGTGAAAGCTTTCTTCTTTGCACACACGCACCATGGCACGGGCGTAGGGGCCATACGAGCAGCGGCACAGGGGAATCTGGTTCATGATGGCGGCACCGTCGACCAGCCAGCCCACCACACCGATATCGGCCCAGTTCAGCGTGGGGTAGTTGAAGATCGAGCTGTACTTGGCTTTGCCGGTGTGCAAGGCGTCGAGCATTTGGTCGCGGCTGGTGCCTAAGGTTTCGGCGGCGCTGTACAGGTACAGGCCATGCCCGCCTTCGTCTTGCACTTTGGCGATCAAGATGGCCTTGCGCTTCAAGCTGGGGGCGCGGCTGATCCAGTTGCCTTCGGGCAGCATGCCGACGATTTCGCTGTGTGCGTGCTGGCTGATCTGGCGCACCAGTGTTTTGCGGTAGGCCTCAGGCATCCATTCGCGGGGTTCGACTTTGCCATTGGCATCGATGCGCGCGTCAAACTGTGCCTGCAGCGCGGCGTCTGGCGCGCTCAAGACCTTGGAGACGGCCTTCAGGCCAGCGGAAGATGAAACTTCGCCCTGTTCCGGGACGTTGAAAGATTGCGTGTACAAGCGGCTTCTCCTGCGCCGACAACGGGTGGCGCCGCGGCCATTATACGTAATTAACCGACCGATCGGTCGGTTAATTACGTGCTGACGTCAAAGGCGTTATCCGAGGTGGTTTTGATCCGTCAGGAATGCTCCAGGCTGAAGCTGTGTCCGGTGCCGCGTGCCAATACAGGGCCCACCACAGCCATGGCCTCGCGCAGTTTGTCTTTCAGGCTGAACGGGGGGTTAATGACCACCATACCGCTTGCGGCCAAACCGGCGGTGGTGCCGTCTTCATGGCGACCAATCGACAAGGTGGCATGCAGCCAAGGTTTTTGAGCCTGGTTGGCCAATGTCTTCAGGCGTTTGGGCAAGTCATGTGCCTCTACCCGCGCAATGATGGGGTACCACACGACATAGGTACCGGTCGCAAAGCGTTTAAGGCAGTCTTGGACGGCGCTGGTCACTTTGCCATAGTCGGATTTGATTTCGTAACTCGGGTCAATTAGCACCATGGCACGGCGCGAGCCTGTTGCAGAGGGCGGCGGTGGCAGCAGCTTTTTAAGGGACTCAAAACCATCTTCGCGGGCAATCATGATGGCACGGCCGGCGTCCAGTTGGGCCACGTTGGACGCCAGGGTCTTGGCGTCAGTTGGGTGCATTTCAAACAGTTTGAGTCGGTCGCGCGAAGCGTGACGCATCAAGTGGTGGATGATGAAAGGTGAGCCCGGATAGATTTTGGCCTTGCCGTTCGGATTGAAATGGGCCATCACATCCAGATAGTCTTGCAGGGCTTCTGGGATGGCGGTGTGACTTTCCAGCGCGGTGAGCAACTTGAAAATGCCGTACTGCGCTTCAGCCCCGGTCTCTGAGTAATCACCGTCCAGGCGGTACAGTCCCGCTCCTGCATGGGTGTCGATCAGCGTCAATCCTGGTTCTTTTTGCATCAGGTTTTTGAGCGTGGCGACCAAGGTCATGTGCTTGAGCACATCGGCGTGATTGCCGGCATGAAAGGCGTGGCGATAACTGAACATGGCTTGATGGTAACCAAATTCTACCCACGTCCTTGAATTTTCGTATAATGGAGGGCTTCGCAGCGTTTGATTGGCCCCGCGGCGAAGGCTCAGCAGGTCTAACTTGCTGGGTAGTTACCACCTAAGAGGTTCTCACTAGAGGAACGCCGACCGTGGAAAAGGGCCTGACAAACCATTCTTTTAAAGAAAACTCATGACTACAACTTTCAGCGCAAAACCCGCTGAGGTCGTGCACGAGTGGTTTGTGATTGACGCGACCGACAAGGTCCTCGGACGAGTAGCCAGCGAAGTTGCTCTCCGTTTGCGCGGCAAACACAAGGCCATTTACACGCCTCACGTTGACACAGGTGACTATATCGTCATTGTCAATGCAGCACAACTCAAGGTGACCGGCACCAAGTCTTTGGACAAAGTGTATTACCGTCACTCAGGATACCCCGGTGGTATCACTGCAACCAACTTCCGCGACATGCAAGCCAAGCACCCTGGCCGCGCACTCGAAAAGGCTGTCAAGGGCATGTTGCCCAAAGGCCCGCTCGGTTACGCCATGATCAAAAAACTCAAGGTGTACGGTGGTGCTGAGCACCCCCACACTGCCCAACAGCCCAAAGTGCTTGACATCTAAGGATTTGAAATGATTGGTGATTGGAACAATGGCACAGGCCGTCGCAAATCCAGCGTCGCCCGCGTGTTTCTGAAAAAAGGCAGTGGCAATATCACGGTCAATGGCAAGGACATCCAAGCCTATTTTGGCCGCGAGACTTCGATCATGATCGCCAAACAACCGCTGTTTTTGACAAACCATGTCGAGTCTTTCGACATCATGATCAATGTGCACGGTGGCGGCGAATCCGGCCAAGCTGGCGCTTCGCGCCACGGGATCACCCGCGCTTTGATTGACTACGACGCAACGCTCAAGCCTATGCTGAGCCAAGCTGGTTTTGTCACGCGCGATGCCCGTGAAGTGGAACGTAAAAAGGTCGGTTTACACGGCGCCCGTCGCCGTAAGCAATTCTCCAAGCGTTAACCCGCTTTCTGTCTTGCCCAAAAAAGCCGCCACGGTTCGCTGTTGCGGCTTTTTTTGGCGTGCACAAGGCGCTTTGGTGCATACCCCCAAGCCCAGTAGCGTTACTCGGACCGGTCATTTTGAATAACCTACTGCAGCGCTATACTATTCAGTATTGATCCCGGAGAACACCCATGAGCGCACTTGCAGAAAATATCCAGACCGTAATGCCCGAACCGATTGTCTTTACCGACAGCGCTGCGGCCAAGGTGGCCGACCTGATCGCCGAAGAAGGCAATCCTGATTTGAAACTGCGCGTTTTTGTTCAGGGCGGAGGTTGCTCGGGTTTTCAGTATGGCTTCACGTTTGACGAAATCACCAACGAAGACGACACCACCATGAGAAAAAACGGTGTTTCACTGCTGATCGACGCCATGAGCTACCAGTATTTGATTGGAGCTGAGATCGACTACAAAGAAGACCTGCAAGGTGCGCAGTTCGTGATCAAGAACCCGAACGCGACCTCGACTTGCGGCTGTGGGTCTTCCTTCTCAGCCTGATTTTTAAAGCACTTAACGGGGGTAAATGGCCCCCAATACACGGGCGCCTTGAGCGCCCGTGACGCTTTTTAAACTGGCCGTTTCCCGGTGAACTGCTTTGAAGGCCAACCACGCAAAGGCCGCAGCTTCGACTTGCAAGGGCGGCAGTCCATGCAAATCTGAAGTCTGCACGGACACTTTGGGCAGCAAGGCAGCCAGACGTTGCATCAAAAACAGATTCAAAGCACCGCCACCACACACCATCAGTTGATGCGCATCAGGTGCGAGTCTTTGCAGATCATTTGCGCAAGCGCGGGCGGTGTAGTCGCACAAGGTGGCTTGCACATCGGCAGGGCTGGATTGCAGGTGGGCTGTCAAATGTCCGGCGAGCCAGGTGGGGTTGAACAAATCCCTGCCCGTGCTTTTGGGGGGGGCAGCCTGCAGGAACGGCTCACTCATGAGGGAGTCCAGCAGAGCGTCGTTCACTTTGCCTGTCGCTGCCCACGCGCCATCCCGATCAAAAGCTTGTCCGGTGTGTTGCTGGCACCAAAAATCCATTAAGGCATTGCCGGGTCCGCAGTCAAAACCAGTCACGCCGCCATGGGCTTTGAGGACGCTGATATTGGAGATGCCACCGATGTTGAGCACGGCCACCGTGCGACCGGAAGCGGCAAAAATTTCTTGATGAAAAGCCGGCACCAAAGGAGCGCCTTGACCGCCAGCGGCCAGGTCGCGGGTTCTGAAATCGGCCACCACGTCAATGCCTGAGAGTTCAGCCAGTAAAGCGGGATTGTTGAGCTGAAGGGTGTAGCCGACCGCTGGGTGGCCGTTGTCGGGGTCGGCATCGAATTCCAATGGGCGATGGCGAACAGTTTGACCATGCGCCCCAATGGCCACAATATCAGACGCGGAGCACTGAGCTTGGCGTAGCAGTTGCGTACAGACTTGGTTGTATAAGCGCGCCAAGCGGTTGCCTGCCAAAGCGGCTTTATGCAATTCGTTTTCGCCGGGGGTGTTGAGCGCCATGAGTTGATGGCGAAACAGATCGTCAAAGGGGCAAAAAGCATGTTGCTCGACGTGCAGTCTGCGGTGGTGATCGTCCGTATCAAATCGCAATAACACCCCATCGATTCCGTCCAGCGACGTCCCAGACATCAGACCGATGTAGCGCTGGGAATGGCCGAAGGTGGGCAATTACTGGACGTTGCTTTCACGCAATTGGCCAGCAAAGGCAAGTTGCGTGCGGGCCAAAGCGGCCATTTTGTTGAAGCCAGGACGCGTGGCAACCGAATCAGGCCCTGAGTTTTGACGGGCCAATGTCAAGGGATCGACGTGCACGCCATTGATGCGGAACTCAAAGTGGAGATGCGGGCCGGTAGCCCAACCCGTGGAACCGACCGTTCCCACCATTTCGCCTTGCTTGACGCTTTTGCCCTTGCTGACATTGATTTGATTCAAGTGGGCATAAAAGGTGGACTGGCTGGGGCTGTGTTTGACGATGACCACATTGCCGTAACCGCTTTGATGACCAGCGAACTCCACCACGCCGTCCGCAACAGACATGGCTGGCGTACCCGTGGGGGCGGCGTAATCCACGCCCAAGTGCGCACGGTTGGTCTGAAACAAGGGGTGCAGACGCATGCCAAAGCGGCTGGACATGCGCGAAAAACGCACCGGCGCCGCCAAGAAGGTGTTTTTCAGACTCTTCCCATCCAAGCTGTAATAGTCGCCCTTTTGACCAGGTTCTTGAAACCACACGGCTTGAAAAGACTTGGAACCATTGACCATCTCTGCACTGAGCACTTTGCCAGTACGCAGCGGTTCGCCATCGGCTTCGAGCGCTTCATAGACGACCGAGAAACGCGAGCCTTTACGCAGTGAACGGTGAAAGTCAATTTGCGAAGAGAAGATATCGGACAGTTGGCTGGTGACGCTGTCTGGGATACGCGCTTCATCTGCTGCGGCAAACAAACTGGTCTCTACCACCGCACCGGAGTACTGGGTGTTGGCAACCAATGGCGCTGTTTCTTGGAAGGCAGTAAATCCTTCAGGGGTGCGCTTGATCGTTAAACGTTGAAAGACTGCATCCGTTTCACTGCGCAACCAGCGAGTTGTGAGGGTCAGCAACTGCTGCCGTTCATTGGCTTGGGCACTGATGTTGCGTCCTGCGCGACCCAGACCATCTTTGGCCAAAGCGTTCTTGCGCAAGAAAGAGACCGCTTCAGGGTCCACAATGGCCAACCGGCGCAATAAGCTTTCGGGTGTGTCGGTGCTGCGGGTGATTTCGCTGCGAAACAACTGCATTGCGTGCAAGTCGAGCGATGTGGCTTGCTCTTGCAATTGCAGTGTCTCTACAGGCATGGAGACAATTCGCACAGGCAAGAGCGCTGCATCAGGCCCCAGATTGGCGACCGCATAAGCGCCGCCGCCGCCGCCGAGAAAGACAAAACCCACCACAGCCATGCAATGGCGAGGGTAACTGGTCAAGAAAATCTCGATTACGCCCAAAACACGTAAAACGCGCAGGACCGGAATGCGAAACTTCAACGGCAGTGAATAAACAAATTCTTCCATCGATAAACAGGTAATGCGGGTAACAGCCAAACTAAACTTGGCCGAAACAGCAAGGGAATAGGCAGGGACACTTAAAATAAAATATCCGAGGAGGAGCGATTGTAGCCTCCCGCGCACTTTCTGAACAGATAAAAACCCTTATGAATCAAGCGCTAGTTACAAAATTCCCGATTACTGACAAGGTTCAGGAGGCTATGGCGGTGAGTTTGAGGGGCTGCGAGGAACTGATTCCAGAAGAGGATTGGCTGAAAAAATTGGCCAAATCGGAGGCCACAGGGGTAGCCTTGCGCATCAAATTGGGCTTGGACCCCACGGCGCCCGATATTCACATCGGTCACACGGTGGTGCTGAACAAAATGCGCCAGTTGCAGGATTTGGGACATCAAGTTATCTTTTTGATCGGCGATTTCACCAGCCTGATCGGTGATCCCTCCGGCCGTAACAGCACCCGTCCGCCGCTCACGACGGAACAAATCAAGGCCAATGCGGATACTTATTACCGTCAGGCCAGCCTGGTGTTGGACCCTGCCAAAACTGAAATCCGCTACAACAGCGAGTGGAGCTTGCCCTTGGGCTCCATGGGCATGATTCAGTTGGCGGCCAAGTACACCGTGGCCCGCATGATGGAGCGCAACGACTTTCATGACCGATTCAAGGCCGGTACACCGATTTCCGTGCATGAGTTTCTCTACCCGCTGATGCAGGGCTACGACTCGGTGGCACTTCAGTCAGACCTGGAGTTGGGTGGTACCGACCAGAAATTCAACCTGCTTATGGGCCGCCACCTGCAGACCGAATACGGGCAGGAGCCGCAGTGCATTTTGACCATGCCGCTCCTGGAGGGCCTGGACGGTGTGGACAAAATGTCCAAATCCAAGAACAACTACATCGGCATCAGCGAAGAACCCAACACCATGTTCGCCAAGGTCCTGTCCATTTCAGACACCTTGATGTGGCGCTGGTTCACCTTGCTGTCATTCAAGTCGATGGCCGAGATCGAGGCCTTGAAGAAAGAGGTCCAAGCCGGGCGCAACCCCAAGGAGGCCAAGGTGGCCTTGGCCAAAGAAATAACCACGCGTTTTCATGGTGCCGTCGCCGCAGATTTGGCCGAGCAGGATTTCATCAACCGCAGCAAAGGTGGGGTGCCGGACGAAATCCCTGAAGTGTCACTCTCAGGCGCGCCTTTGGGCATTGGCGCCTTGCTCAAGTCGGCTGGTTTGGCGCCGTCCACTACCGAAGCGGGCCGCCTGATTGAGGGCGGGGGCGTGCGGGTGGACTCGGTGGTCATCAGCGACAAGGGCCTCAAACTCGAAGTGGGTACTTATATTGTTCAAGTCGGCAAGCGCAAATTTGCCCGCGTTAACCTGAGTTGAGTGGATGGGCTCCATCTCCCGCGCCCTTTTGCTGTCCCCTCGCGGCATGCTTTGGGCCTCAGTGGTCGTGGCAGTGGTCACCATCACCCTCAAAACAGGGGCCTGGTACATCACCGACTCGGTGGGCTTGCTGTCTGATGCCATGGAGTCTTTGGTCAATCTGGCCAGCGCGATTTTCGGATTGATGATGGTCACTGTGGCCGCGTTGCCACCCGATGAAGACCATCCCTACGGTCACCACAAAGCCGAGTACTTTTCTTCCGGTTTTGAAGGTATTTTGATCATTGTTGCGGCCCTTGGCATCATCTGGGCCGCTGGTCATCGCATTCTCGATCCGCAACCATTGGCTCAGGTCGGTTGGGGCCTGGCTTTGTCGGTGGCCAGCTCGGCGCTGAATGGTTTTTTGGCCTGGGTCATGTTTGGTGCGGCTAAAACCCACCGATCCATTGCATTGGAGGCTGATGCCAAGCATTTGGTTACCGACGTCTGGACCTCGGCGGGTGTTGTGCTGGGCATCAGCCTGGTGCACTTTACCGGCTGGCTGTGGCTGGACGCGGTGGTCGCCATGGCCGTGGCGCTGAACATTTTGAGAGAAGGCTGGCATTTGATTTGGCGCTCTTCGCAGGGCTTGATGGACCAAGCCTTGGAGCCCGAAGTGCTGACCGACATTCAGAAGATTTTGACGGACTTCTCACACCAGCGCGGCGACATGGAAATCATTCGTTTCGATCACGTGACCACCCGCAAAGCCGCGCAGCGCCGCTACGTCGACATGCACATGCACATGCCCGCCAGCTGGACTTTGGGCCGCGCTGCAGCCTTGCGCAACAGTGTCGAGCAAGCTTTGATGAGTGCAGTACCGGGTTTGCGCGCCACCATCCAGTTGCTGCCCTCTGATGTCGAAGCGCACTTCAACGAAGCGCGGGATTTGATTTGATCGGCGTCATCCAGCGCGTCAGCGAAGCCAGCGTGCGTGTCGACGGTGAAATCATCGGCCGCATCGGCACGGGTTTGTTGGTGTTGGTGTGTGCTGAACAGGGCGATACCGAAGTTGAAGCCGGCAAGTTTCTGGCCAAACTGCTCAAGCTACGTATCTTCAGTGACGCCCAGGGCAAGATGAACCACAGCGTCCAAGACCTGGACGGGCAGGGCACGGTGGGCGGTTTGTTGCTGGTGAGTCAGTTCACCTTGGCGGCGAATCTGCAGGGCGGCAATCGCCCGAGTTTCACCCAAGCGGCTGCGCCCGCTGAAGGACGTCGCTTGTATGACTATTTGGTTTTGCAAGCTCGGGCAACGCACCCGCAGGTGCAAACCGGGCAGTTTGCGGCTGACATGCAAGTGGCGCTCGTCAACGACGGGCCTGTGACGATTCCTATGCGCATAGCTTCTGCTGCATCGCCTTGATCGCTCGCTGCTTTTGCACTTGTCTCCATCTCGTCTTGAGGTCGCCAGCGCAACGCCACCGATAATCGGTGGATGAATGCTTCTGAATCACTTCACTTTTCTCGTTTGAACCTCTCGGCCACTGCGGTGGCCAACCTGACGCAGCTGGGCTACACCGCCATGACGCCCATCCAGGCAGCCAGTCTGCCTTTGACGCTGGCGGGTCAAGACCTGATCGCGCAAGCCAGCACCGGCAGCGGCAAGACCGCCGCCTTTGGCCTGCCCTTGGTGGAAAAATTGCAGGCCATCGACATGGCCGTTCAGGCCCTGGTGCTGTGCCCGACCCGTGAGTTGGCCGATCAGGTGACGCAAGAGATTCGCCGTCTGGCGCGCGCCACGGGCAACATCAAAGTGGTGACGCTGTGCGGCGGTGTGCCGCTGCGCGGCCAAGTCATCAGCCTGGAGCATGGCGCGCATGTGGTGGTCGGCACGCCGGGCCGCATTTTGGACCATTTGGAGCGCGGCTCGCTGGGTTTGCACGCGGTGAAAACCTTGGTCCTGGACGAAGCCGACCGCATGCTGGACATGGGTTTCATGGAAGACATTGCCAAGGTTGTCAAGCAATGCGCCAAAGACCGCCAGACCTTGTTGTTCTCGGCCACCTACCCCGAAGGCATTGCCCAACTGGCGAGCCAGTTCATGCGCAAGCCGCAAACCGTGACGGTGCAGGCGCAGCACAGCGCCACCAAGATACGCCAGGTTTTTGTCCAGGTCAAAGAAAGTGAACGGCTGAACGCGGTGTCCCAGGTTCTGAGTCATTTCCGTCCCGAGTCCACGCTGGCTTTTTGCAATACCAAGCAGCAATGCCGCGACCTGGTGGCGGTGCTGCAAGCGCAGGGCTTCAGCGCCTTGGCTTTGTACGGCGAGCTGGACCAGCGCGAGCGCGATCAGGTGCTGATCCAGTTTGCCAACCGCAGTTGTTCTGTGCTGGTCGCGACCGACGTTGCCGCACGCGGCCTGGATGTGGCGCAACTCGAAGCTGTGATCAACGTCGACGTGACACCCGATTCGGAAGTGCACATTCACCGCATTGGCCGCACCGGCCGGGGTGATGCCGAGGGCTTGGCCATCAGCCTGGCGAGCATGGACGAAATGGGCAGCGTTGGAAAGATCGAGTTGCTGCAAGGCCGCGAGTCGGTGTGGATGCCCTTGGCCCACTTGACGCCGGCGGCGGGTGGCGTCTTGCGCCCACCCATGGCCACGCTGCAAATTGTGGGCGGCCGCAAAGAAAAAATCCGCGCCGGCGATGTGCTCGGGGCTTTGACGGGCGAGGCGGGCTTCACCCGCGAGCAGGTCGGCAAGATCAACGTCAATGAGTTCTCCACCTACGTGGCGGTGGCGCGCAGCATCGCGAAACAGGCCGTGTCCAAATTGTCGGACGGCAAAGTCAAAGGACGCAGTGTCAAGGTGCGCTTGATGGAAGACGCTTTGGGTCGTTAATTTCGGGTGCTGAGCCCACTGGGCTTGAATTAAGCTTTGCCGTACGGGTTGCGAAAGCCCATTTCTTTCAAGATGGCGATCTCGTAGTCTTCCATCTCATCGGCATCGGCTTCGCTGGTTTCATGGTCCCAGCCTTGCGCATGCAAAGTACCGTGAACCAGCAAATGGGCGTAATGGGCTTGCAGCGTTTTGCCCTGCGCTTTGGCTTCTTGGGCCACCACGGGTGCGCACAGCACCAAGTCGGCCATCACCCATGGGCTTTCTTCTGTCGCTTGCGCGTAGTCAAAGGTCAGCACATTGGTGGCGTAGTCCTTCTTGCGAAAAGCCATGTTCAGGTGCTGGCCTTCTTCGGCATTGACAATCCGCACCGTGATCTCGGCGTCCTCGCTCAGCGCATGCCGAATCCAGCGGGTGACTTTGTGGCGCGGCAGGGCGGTGCGGTGTCGTGCAGCGTAGGGAATGTTTGCGAATTGAAGCGACAACTTGAGTTGGTTCAAGGCCATGCTGCTCAGTCCTCGGCGACCAAGCCGCGGCGAGCGGCACTGCCTTGCGCGTCGTATGCATCCACTATCCGAGCAACCAAGGGGTGGCGCACCACATCGGCGCTGGTAAAGCGGGTAAAGGAGATGCCTTTCACGCGCCGCAAGACACGTTCAGCATCGACCAAACCGCTGAGTTGTCCTTTGGGTAAATCGACTTGGCTGATGTCGCCGGTGATCACCGCTTTGGCCCCGAAGCCGATGCGGGTCAAAAACATTTTCATTTGCTCTGCGCTGGTGTTTTGGGCTTCATCCAGAATCACAAAGGCGTTGTTCAGGGTCCGCCCACGCATGAAGGCCAGTGGCGCGATTTCGAGGGCATTGCGCTCAAACGCTTTCTGCACTTTTTCGTAACCCATCAGGTCGTACAGCGCGTCGTACAAAGGGCGCAAATAGGGGTCGACTTTTTGCGACAAATCGCCGGGCAAAAATCCCAGACGTTCACCCGCTTCGACGGCGGGCCGTGTCAACACAATGCGTTGCACCGCACTGCGCTCCAAGGCGTCGACGGCGCAGGCCACGGCCAAATAGGTCTTGCCCGTACCGGCGGGGCCGATGCCAAAGCTGATGTCGTGGCTTGCAATGCTGTCCAGGTAGTGGGCTTGCACGGGCGTGCGGGCCTTCAAGTCCGCACGGCGGGTGGTCAGGTTTTGTGCGCCCTCCACCGATGCCGGCATGGCGGCGTCGCCTGCCATCATCAGTTGCACGGTTTCTTCGAAAATCGGTCGGTCGGCCAACTCGTACAAGGCTTGCAAAAGTTCCAGTGCCCGCTGGGCTTTGGCTTTTGGACCATCGATTTTGAACTGTTCATGCCGATGGGCAATGCCCACTTGCAAGCCCACTTCGATGGTGCGCAAATGCGCATCGGTCGGGCCGCACAAATTCGACAAGCGGTTGTTGTTGAGTGGCGTAAAGGTGTGTCTGACAATCAAGCTGATAATCCCATGGGTTGCAGGCGCGGTCACAACCGAGCCGCTGCAGCCCCAATGATAGGCATTTAGAACGGCAATGAAGGCATTCACCCCATGATCGGCAAATTAACAGGCATTCTGAGTGACAAAAATCCGCCCGAAGTGGTGATCGATTGCCATGGCGTGGGCTACGAAGTCAACGTGCCGATGAGCACCTTTTACAACCTGCCCGCGCTTGGCGAAAAGGTCAGTCTGCTGACCCATTTTGTGGTGCGTGAAGATGCGCAAATTTTGTACGGCTTCAGTGGGTCTGCTGAACGCGAGGCGTTTCGTTTGCTGATCAAAATTTCGGGCGTAGGCCCGCGTACCGCCTTGGGCGTCTTGTCGGGCATGAGCGTGGCCGATCTGGCCCAGGCCGTGACTTTGCAAGAAGCCGGGCGCTTGGTCAAGGTGCCCGGTATCGGTAAAAAAACCGCCGAACGCTTGCTGCTGGAACTCAAAGGCAAGTTGGGCGGCGACATCGGCTTGTTCACCGTGCACGCGGGTGACGCGCATGGCGACATTCAGCAAGCCTTGCTGGCGCTGGGTTACAACGACAAAGAAGCCGCCGCCGCCTTGAAAATTCTGCCTGCCGATGTCGGGGTGAGTGAAGGCATCAAGCTGGCGCTGAAGGCATTGACGAAATAAAAAAAGAGGCCCCGTTCGGCACTGTGCGCTTAGCTTGTACCGTGGACACTGCATGGGCCGAGATCTGCCGGCAGCTTGCCTAATGGATATCCTCTGTATATACTTCAGACCATGAAGACCACCGCCATCACCATCTCGGCCTGGGGCAACAGCCACGGCATCAGGCTCAGCCGCGAATTGATGCAGTCCTTGGGCATCACCCCCGATACGCCCTTGCAAGCCACGGTACTGGCCAAAGGATGCTTGGAGCTGCGCGCGGTGAACCCGCGCCCCAGCCTGCAAGACAAGCTGGCGGCGTTTGACCCGCAGGTGCATGGCGGCGAGGCCATGCAGGGTGCGCCTCAAGGTACTGAGTTTGGCGTTCAGTCCGGTACCCCTCCATGACCCGTGCGCTGTGGGTGCCTGAGCGTCAAGACATCATCTGGATCAATTTCAACCCCCAGGCGGGTCGCGAAATGCACGATAGGAACCCCATGCTGGTGCTTTCGCCCAAAGCGTTCAATGACAAAACATCCATCGTGATAGGCTTTCCCATGTCCACGGCCGCCTTCAACGCCACCAATCCTTTTGCGATTGACAACAGCAAATCGGCCAAGCAAGCCTGTTACATCCTTTGCAACCAGCCCAAGAGCTTTGACTGGCGAAAGCGTGGCGCCACGCCCCACCCCTGGAAGCGGGTCAGCGACGCCATTTTTCATTCAGCTCGCCTTGAGCTCAACGACATCCTTGAGTTGGTGAACCCATGAGCATTCAAATCGACGACTTCGCACCCGCGCCTGAAAAGCGCATGGTTTCGGCGGTGCCCGAAACTCCGCAAGAAGAGGCCATTGAGCGCGCCTTGCGCCCCAAATTGCTGGACGAGTATGTGGGCCAGGTCAAGGTGCGCGAGCAGTTGGAAATTTTCATCAGCGCCGCCAAGATGCGCGGCGAGCCGCTCGACCATGTGCTGCTGTTTGGCCCGCCGGGTTTGGGCAAGACCACGCTGAGTCACATCATTGCCGCCGAACTGGGCGTGAACCTGCGCCAGACCAGTGGCCCGGTGCTCGAGAAACCCAAAGACCTGGCCGCCTTGTTGACCAATTTGGAAAAAAACGATGTGCTGTTCATTGACGAGATTCACCGTTTGTCGCCGGTTGTGGAAGAAATTTTGTACCCCGCACTGGAGGATTACCAGATCGACATCATGATCGGTGAAGGCCCGGCGGCGCGCAGCATCAAGCTCGACTTGCAACCCTTCACACTGGTGGGGGCCACCACCCGCGCTGGCATGCTCACCAACCCGCTGCGCGACCGTTTTGGGATTGTCTCGCGGCTGGAGTTTTACACGCCTGAAGAGTTGGCGCGCATCGTCAAACGCAGTGCGGGTTTGCTTAAAACGCCAATGGACGAAGCCGGTGGTTTTGAGATTGCCCGCCGCTCGCGCGGCACGCCACGCATTGCCAACCGCTTGCTGCGCCGGGTGCGCGACTATGCCGATGTCAAAGGCAAGGGCCTGATTGACCAGAGCATTGCGCAAAAGGCGCTGACCATGCTGGATGTGGACCCTGAAGGTTTTGATCTGATGGACCGCAAACTGCTGGAGGCCGTGATCCACCGCTTTGACGGCGGCCCGGTCGGCTTGGACAACATTGCCGCCAGCATTGGTGAAGAGCGCGACACGATCGAAGATGTGATCGAGCCATATTTGATTCAGCAAGGCTATTTGCAACGCACACCGCGCGGTCGCATCGCTACTTTGGCTGCCTTCAAACACTTGGGCGTGACACCACCGAAATCGTTTGGGGCTTGACACCGCCCGAATCGTTTGGGGCGTGACACTGCCCAATCGGCCGGGGCTCGAGAAGGCCCTTATCAGGCCCTTATCAGGCCCTTATCAAGCGCTGGTTTCGTCCCGTGTGACATCCTCGATGTGCGACTTGTCGGCCCAACCCACCAAGGACAAGCCTTCAGGTGTCCAGAGCAAGCGGTTGACGGCTGTGTTCGACAAATCCCAAGTGCGCGGCGCTTGCAAATCCAGACGCGTGGCTGCACGGTACAAAATGTCCATCACCCCACCGTGCGCCACCAGCACGATGTTGCCGCCCAGATGGCCTGAGGCCAAGTGGTTCACGGTCGACAACACCCGCTCACGCATAGCCACCAGGGATTCGCCGCCACCGGGTGGTGCCCAATGCGGGTCGCGCTTACGCCAGCGCATCGAGTCTTCGGGCAAAGCCGTCGCAATTTCTGCAAAAGTTTTGGCCTCAAAGTCGCCAAAGCCCCGTTCGCGCAGGCCCAGGTGTGTGTTCAGGGTGAGCTTGACGGCTTGCCCTATCGCTTGAGCTGTGGCGTAGGCACGCAGCAAATCACTGGTGTAAATGGCATCTATTTTCTCTTGGGCAGACAAGGCCTGCGCCAACTGAGCGGCTTGCCATTCGCCTGTGGCATTGAGGGGAATATCGAGTTGGCCTTGAATGCGGGTAGCCACATTCCAAGCGGTTTCTCCGTGGCGAATGGCCAAAATGCGGGTGGCTTGCATGGGTTCCGATCAGCACAAAAAATAAGCGCAAAATTCAGCGCGGGATTTCGATGTTCACCTGCCGTGTCTTGGCTGGTGGATTGGGAAAGTCTTTCAACGCAGCGGACATCAGCGCAGGGAAAATTTTCACGCCGTCAGACCAAGGGCCGCTGTGAGCGGCCTGCGTCTCGTAGACAACCTGACCGCTGCGCAGATCGCGCATCAGCAGGCTGACTTCGTATTGGTATTGGTTTGGGGGCGGAAAGCGCATGCCCCAGTTGACCCCGATGCCCCTTCCCCAGTAACTGTTCATGCCCAAACCTGCCACAGGGCGACCCCAGGGGTCGGCCATGAAGGTGGTGGCCCGTGCCTGAACTTGAATGCTCAGTTGCGCACCAGGATCGTCGCGCACCAAACCCGCGGCAGACAAAGCGACTTGTGCTTGCTGCTCGGCCAGGCCTGCCGCTGGGTTGTTGATTTGTGAAGGCAGTCGCTCAAACCGGTAATGCGCGCCTTGTAGTGACACTGCGCCCTGCGCGTTGACCGACTGAACCTGGCTGTCGATCAATCGCATACTGCCACAGCCTGTCAGCAAAGCCAGGGAGATGGACAGCGTCAAACCAAATTTGAACATAGTGAATTTTTCTGTCAGAGTGCGCATTGAGTCGGCCATGGGCATGGGGTTCAGCTGGACATCTGAATCACCTGAATCCCCGGCAAGCTCGGCTCGCTGAAGGTCTCTTCGTCAAACGCCGTGTCGCCGTCTGGCATGGGCAGGCCGGTGGTTTTCAGGTTTTTGAAGTCATGTTTTTGATGGTCCATCAAATGCGAGGGCACGATGTTTTGCAGCGCCGCAAACATGTTCTCAATGCGCCCCGGGATTTTTTTCTGCCATTCCCGCAGCATGTTGCCGATTTGTTTGCGTTGCAAATTTTCCTGGCTGCCGCACAGGGTGCAAGGGATGATCGGGAACTGACGATGCTCTGCCCAGCGGATCAAGTCGGTTTCGGCCACAAATGCCAAGGGCCTGATCACCATGAACTCACCGTTGTCACTCACCAATTTGGGCGGCATGCCTTTCAGCTTGCCGCCAAAAAACATGTTCAAAAAGAAGGTCTGCAGCATGTCATCGCGGTGATGCCCCAGCGCCAGTTTGTTGCAACCCAATTGACGCGCCACCTTGTACAAAATGCCCCGTCGCAGGCGGCTGCACAGGCTGCACATGGTTTTGCCTTCAGGCACTTTGTCCTTGACGATGGAATAGGTGTCTTGTGTCTCGATGTGGAACTTCACACCCATGCTTTGCAAATAGGCGGGCAGCACCTCGGCCGGAAAGCCGGGTTGCTTTTGGTCCAGGTTGACGGCGATCAACTCAAACTGAACCGGGGCGCGGGCTTGCATTTTCAGCAGAATGTCCAGCATGCCGTAGCTGTCTTTACCGCCCGACATGCAGACCATGATGCGGTCTCCCGCTTCAATCAGATTGAAGTCGGAAATGGCCTGACCCATTTGGCGGCACAAGCGTTTTTCGAGTTTGTGGGTTTCGCGTTCGATCTTCATCGCCTTGTCGTGGGCGGTGTCTGGGTTTTCGGCTTGAAGCCAGTCGTTGTTGATGGGGGCATTCATTGTCTTCACCACTGTCCTGTTTCCATGCGAATGGCCACTTCGCAGTCTTCAAAAATTTCTAATTTCGCTATTTTCACGCGAACGCCTAAAACACCGGGTAATTTCATCAACCGGTGGGCCAGTTTACCAATCAGCGTTTCGAGTAAATTCACATGCTCAGCCGTGCACTCATCGATGATGAGTTGCCGTACTTTGCGGTAGTCCAGCACATGGTAGATGTCGTCGTCATGGGGCAATAAGGGCTGTAGCCCCAGATTCAGTTCCGTATCCACTTGAATGGGTTGCGGTCCGGTCATTTCTTGCTCCAGAATGCCCAGATTGGCCGCAAAGCGCAGACCATACAAAGTCAAGGTTTGATGGCCCAAGGTGTTTTTCATGATGCCCCTTCTTTCATGCGAAAAACCTCCACACCCACCGCTTCGCAGTCCGGGTAGACATCGGGTTTGCAACTGGACAGTCGGACCGCCTGCACACGCGGATGGGCCAGCATTTGGGCGGCCAGGTCATCGCACAGCGTTTCTTGCAACTCGACGTGGCCTTGGCC
>Ga0164295_10000965_pt1 | contig 23893 bp, 20 predicted proteins | sample GEODES006metaG_FD_111798 | JGI IMG/M metagenome (GOLD analysis project Ga0164295, IMG submission 111798) | Oligotrophic lake water microbial communities from Sparkling Lake, Wisconsin, USA - GEODES006 metaG | ecosystem: Environmental > Aquatic > Freshwater > Lake | place: USA: Sparkling Lake... | reverse complement strand
TACTCCCAACAGCGAATTGGTCAAGATGGAAAGCTGTTTATTTTTCCAAAGTTTCGCACGATGAAACCTGGCTCTGATGCAATGCGACTTGAGGTACTTGGACGTCCTGATGAGAATATGGCAGAGCGCTATAAGAATGATCCAAGAATTACTAAAGTTGGTAGGCTCCTTCGAAGATTTTCCTTAGATGAGTTTCCCCAACTCTGGTGCGTTCTTATCGGCACCATGTCAATCGTCGGACCTCGTCCGATCTTGCCAGAGGAAGAAGAACAGCTTGGGGATTTTCATTTCAGACGCCAAATTGCCAAGCCGGGTTTAACTGGAATCTGGCAAGTATCAGGCCGCAAAGACACTACATGGGAAGAACGAATGGTATTTGATCTTAAATATGTACAAGAATGGTCAATCGGACTTGACATGATTCTGATCGCAAGAACATTTAAAGCAATTATTTCAGGTCAAGGATCATATTAAAATGGATAAAACAGGAAAGATTGTATTTTTGTGTAAACGGAATATTGTTCGCTCTTATTTCGCTGAGATAATTTTCTCAGATTTATACCCAGATTTTGAATTTGAATCTGCTGGAGTGATTTCTCCTGATTCGAAGATAGATCTAGCCTGGAGATCTAATTTACTTGCTAATTTGGGCTTTAAAGATCCAGCCAGGAATCCTAAGAGTTTTGAATCTATTAAGCATGATCTAGTAGAGGGTGACATTATTATTTTACTTGATTCTGACTTAACGGGGATGCTAAGTAGTTTCATTACCTTAAATCCCAAGATCAAAGTATTGGGAGCAGTGAACCGATTACCTGATTGGGCTTTTACTTTTGATCCATTTAATATGAATTCATCTGATATAAAACTTGCGGTTGCTCGAGTCATATTTACCGTACATAACCTACTTTGGGATAGGTTGAATTTACCTGTTTCAAAATCAAGTACGGTATTTTGGGAGTCAAATAAAAACTTTCTACATGAAATTGATGCCTACTGTAAAAGAGAAGTATCTAACGGAAATAGCGTTGTCGTGCTTAAGCCTATACCGTTGAGTTACATATCATCATCTATTTCTCATGTGAGATTGTTTGATATATCTGATGTACAAATTCCTGCGAGTGCATCTCCAGTGATTTGGATACCAAGATTTGAACATCCGTTTATGGATCAACTCCTGTTGTCGAAGACTTGGATCACGATTTTCAGGCAAACTACGGCACTTAGTACTTTCAAAGTAATAGCGGGAGGGTTAATGCATGACGGTAAATACCTTTATTATCCACTACTTGCTGGACTCATCACGCACAAGTTTGAGGTTAGGGCTAGATTAAGTGAAACTCTGGAGGTCGCAAAACAATGAATCTGGATTTCTTTATCCGGCTAGTTTTAAAAAATCTAGTAATAGTTATTTTATGTACCGGATTAGGAACAATGTGTGCCATATACATTAACAATACAAGCACGCCAATTTACCGTTCCAATATGCAGCTTTTTGTCTCAACTCCAATCTCCTCTGTAGACATCGTGACGCTTCAACAAGGTTCCAGTTTTGGTTCTCAGCGTGTAAAATCTTACGCTCAGATTATTAATAGTACAAACACGATGAAAGAAGTCATAGTTGAATTAAACTTGACTTATAGCCCAGAGCAATTAGCACGTATGGTATCTGCTTCTGCTCCAATTGACACAGTCTTAATTGACGTAAGAGTAGTCAATCCTGATCCTAAACTTGCCCAAGACATTGCTGAATCAGTTGGAACGCAGTTTACTTCAACGGTCAGTCGATTAGAAATTATCAATCAAAATAGCTCTCCTATAACCGTTAGTGTGGTGAAATCTGCATCGTATTCAGATTTGCCTGTCTCACCAAATAAGACAGTCAACCAACTCGTTGGGTTTACATCCGGTGCAATACTTGCAATAATCCTCGGACTAATTCGTTATTTACGTGATGATCGCATTAAGAATGCTAGTCATGTAGCCCCGTACCCTTTACTAGGTAGTTTTCCAATTCTTAAGGGGGACAAATTTTCAGAATTGATTACAACCTTCGAAAACAACCTGACCTTAAGAACGGAAACTTTCAGACATATTCGTTCGGTATTGTTAGCGCGAAACAAAATTGATCCCTCGAGGAACCGGAAGCGGAGGTTAAGCAGCCTAAAAATTGGTGTTTGTTCAGCGAATCCCTCCGAAGGAAAATCCACCACAGTAATAAATTTAGCTATCTCATTTGCAAATATGGGATTGAAAACGGTAGTGGTAGAAACAGATCTCCGTCGCCCTTCTATTACTGAAACTCTAATTTTAAACAGCATGAAACCTCAAATAAAGGAATCCAAGTTTGGCTTTATTTCGTTTTTACTTTCTGGGAAGATTGACGTTTACCCAACAAGTAATAAGTATTTATTTATTCTAGGTAGTGGTTTAGTTAAAGAGAATACTATTGAGTCTATAACTTTCGAAAAAATTGATCGCCTAATTGCAAAGCTAAACTCAAGGTTTGATATAATTATTTTTGATACTTCGCCCTTACTTTCTGTTGCTGATAGCGCAGTAGTATTGCCATTTTGCGATGAAATCATTCACGTGGTGAAGGCTGGGGTTACGAGGATACGCGAATATAAAAGATGTGTTGAACTTTACGATGAGCATGGTGTGAAGATTACTGGAGTAATTTTAAATATGCTACCCACACGTGATCTATCAGGTGAATACGGATATGGATATGGATATGGATACGGATACGGATACGGATATGGATATGGATATGGATATGGATATGGATATGGATATGGATATGGATATGGATATCAAGTTCCACCGCGTGGACTAAAAAAACTAAAAGCGAATTTGAATTTTATTGCAGTGAATTTAAAGCCAAAATTTACACGCCCATTTCTCAATAGTTTAATGGGGAGAAGTTTGCACCTTCAGAGTAAGATAAAAAACTATAAAAGCAATAGAAAAATTGCAAATCAACAATCAGATTATATTGAAAAAATGCTTGACAGCATTAAAAGAGATATAGAAAAAAGAAAAGAAATTAAATAATAAATATATGCATATTTATAATTAGAGGAAAATTAAGTTAAAAGTGCAAATTAGAAAGCCTTTAATTTTCCCTTGTATCTAATAAGTAAAATGTAATTGTTATAAACTGAATAATTATCCAAAATAATGCATCTACAGGTAATAGCTCTTGCAAAGCTTAAAATAAAACTAATAAATTAAAAAAGTTACGGAATTTTCGATCTCCGTTGCCAAAATCTTTGATCACATTATTGAAAATTTGAACTAGATCAAGCGATGAAAAGTTGATTTTTAATCCAATGAAAAGCAGTTTTATCTTGATGCCTTAAAATACTCGCATATTTCATCAACAACTGAAAATCCTAGGGCTAGAGCCATAAGTGTTGGATTTCCACTGCCACTTTTTGGTAGCACAGATGTAGACGCAACGAATATTCGAGGATTATCTTTAGTACTCAAGTCAGATTTTATCGCACCATCTATTTGATTGGTAGCCATGGACGTTGTTCCGACTGGATGGTAAGAAGAGGATTTCAACCTAATTCTAGTAGCATCAAACGACAGAATTCTATCTTGAATAATTCCATACTCACTCTGTAGATTTTTCTCCCAAAAACTATAAAATCTCTTTGTAGAGTTCAATACATTGTCTATTTCCGCATCCGCAACATGATACTTAATTTCAGTAATTTCATTCGTTACAATTTTGCCTAGGCTTTCAAGTGGTTCAATAACTAAAACCAAATCCACGGGTAGTTTAGAAGAGAAATATATTCTTTTAAATAAAAGCAAATATATAAATATCCTTGATACTCCAACAAGTGAATTTAACAAATTTCGGTAAACTGCTAGAGTAGGCCTACTGCCTGACTGCTTAAACTCGAGAATTTCTCTGAGTTCCGCGAACCCTTTCGCATCTCTATTGTAGTGAATGCTTACATAATGAGCTGATTTTGTGTTATTGGGTTCAATTTCAATGTGATCTCTAAAAACAAACCGTGGGAGCATCTGTCTTCCTTTTGTGTCGCCGTAAAGCCCAAATTTTTTTAAGAAGGAACGCCAATTGCTGGGGTAGATAGTGCCAATCTTAATTTGAAGATGGTCGCTAAGTCTTTCACCAACTTGATTATTTTTGGGCTCAATTCGTGCTAAAAGTTTTGTGGATTCAATTGCTCCTGCTGCAATTATTGTGAATTTAGCTTTAACCTCAAATACGCTTTCATCCAACTTATTAGAGCAATGCAGATAGTCACTTGTATTTCGCGTCACGATTTGATCCACCACAGTTTCAGTCAGTAGTCGAAAATTAGGAGATGATTCGAGTGTAGATCTTGTCAAATTCCATGTATTCCGGTTGTAGCCGCTTGGAACTTTAGCGTATGCGAGAAAATAGTCATGCAAGTCAAAATTCTCGACCCTATCAAGGTTAGGCATATCGCTCACTTTAAATAATTTTTCTATGCGCTTAATTCTGGGCGTTAAATATTCTAAGCTTTGGACCCAATCTCTAGTATCAGCAGGTGTAAATGGAATTAGAGCCCCCCCCCAAATTCTTGATGTTCCACCTATACCAATAATTCGCCCATCGTAGGCTGCCGTATATGGTTCCCCAGACATAAACAATTCAGAAATATCGTATTTTCCAATTTCTTTATTACCACGTTCGATCAGTACAACATCCAAACCTTCTATTACCAGCTCATGAGCCAAGGTTAATCCGATAGTTCCGGCTCCGATTATTGCTACATCACAGGCGTAGTTCAAATTTTTATTAGGCATCAAGTTGCTCTATTGCAAACTCTATGTGTTTGATTTTGCGTGTTCCAATTACAATCTTATTCAAACTATTTTGATCCAGAAAAATCCTTCCGGCGCGTATGCGTGCTTTTCGCTCCAAGGCATCTAGTTTAGAAAAATCTTTGAATAGACCAAATGCTCGAACTTCAGAATCCCGATATTTAATATGCTTTGCTATCACAGTTGCATATTCAAAACTAGTTTGAATAATTGGAAAAACCGGTGGTAGTGAATAATGCTGTAATTTTGTGGTGGCTAGACCATAGTTACTTATTAAGTTCTCTTCTTTTAGTTCCTTCAAAAATTCAGCCAGAGGGATTGAAGAGTCAGCGTCAATTGGGTTAAATTCATGCAACAGGAAAATCGGTTTTTCTATAAATCCATCTCCTAGCCTCTCAACCGATCTAAAAAATGACTTTTGTAGAGAAGGCACAGAGAAATCCTTAAAATTTTTTGTCCCCGCAAGTTTTGCAAGAATTTTAATGGCCACAGCTCTAGAAATTGAGTTATGTTTAGAGTGGCTCCAATTTTCTATGCCCATTTTTGTGGTTACGGATATTTGCTTCTTGTAAGCAATTTTACCTAATAAGATTTCACCTATACCGGCTCCGTAAATTGGTGCTACATCAAATTGAGTCACACCACAATCTATAACCCGGTTTAAAAATGGTTCACCATTAATTATTAAATTTTTGGAACTTCCAAGGCCATAAATCAGTCTTCCATCCATAGATTTAGCATACTTGAAAAGCATTTACGCGCTAACCGTTAAGCCTAGATGGCACCGAAAGAGTTTTTGAGTTTCCAGTATGATTTCCCTCATGAGAATTCTTTTTTTGTCGTACACTGCGAGACCAAATCAAGGTTCAGAACCTGGCAATTCCTGGCGAACGGCTTCCGCGCTCTTAAAGTATGGGAATTCAGTTACCCTTTTAACTCAAACTGATAACAGAGGTGTAATTGAAAATTATTTAGGGCAAGTTAACTCTGATCTAAAAGTTGTTTATTGCCCGAGTGTAATTCCTAGGTTTTTTTGGAATCGAGGAGTTTTAGGTACTTACGTCAATTATATTATCTGGCACAGGCGCGTTCGCAAAATGCTTGGTAAAAATAGCATTCAACATTACGACATAGCGCACCATTTTTCTTGGGGAAATTACTGGTTAGGTACGGGGCTTAGAAATATTGGGATTCCTTATGTATTTGGGCCGTGTGGATATCAAAGTAATAATTTGATTACAAAAAAGTTTTATGGTTCAAGCTGGAAAATTGAGATAATTCGCGAAAAATTACTTACGTATTTACTTTCTAAAACCTCCAATTTCAGAGAGTCAATTACGCAGTCAAGTTTGTGTCTTAGCGCAAATCAGGAGGCTCAAGATAAGTTATTCGAATTGACTCAATTCAATAGTCAATTAATGATGCCAGAAATTTCCTCTCCTAAAACATTTCCGTCCAATTACGAGATTTCTGCGAGAAAGAATTTGCTATGGGTGGGAAGATTCATGCCAAGAAAGGGGGTAGAAGTGCTTTTGCGAGCTTTTTCAATTGTTCATAGGGAATTTCCAGATGTTACTTTAACCTTAATAGGTCACGGTAGCCAGTCGCATGAACTTATAGAACTTGCTCACTCCTTAGATCTTCACGGCAATGTATGCTTCCTAGGTAAGCTAGAGAATGACAAAGTGCTTGCTGAAATGAGCAAATACAAGGCTCTGATTTTACCTTCGTTGCGAGAATCTACTGGCTCACAAATATTGGAGGCTGCATCATGTGCCGTTCCATCAGTTTTCTTTGATTTTGTAGGATCTGCAACTTGGTTCAATAAAAACTCAAGTTACGTTGTTCCCACAAGCCAGTTGAAAAATCCAGACGACTTAATTGACCAGTTAGCAAATATAATTGAATCAGTTTTGGGCGACGACGATAATTCTTACTATAATAAGTGTTTAAAGTCATTTCAAATTAGTTTGGAAAATGAAGAAGACGTGAAAGCAAATGCTTATTCAGAAATTTACGCAAAGATATTGGGAAGCGATTTGTAAATAAAGTTTCCCTTATAATTTCGGTAAACGTCCCCAAGGATCTGAAGGCGGCTTTTTAATACTGGAAAATAAACTCGACATAATATACCTTGCTGCTTCTCGATGACTTAGCCTATTTTTTGCCCATTTGTAGCCCTCAATTCCAATCTTAGATAGTTCTGGGTTGCCCAGATCTAAGAGAGATTTAGCTTTTTCAATTATTTCGCGCGGTGATTTTTCTTTAAAAATACCTATCGATTCTCCAGGTAACCAGTGCATATTTTGGTTTTTGGAAGTGACTTGGGCACGTCCAGCGATTAAAGATATAGCAAGCCTGTCACTCGAGTAACCTTCATATTGATCAAAATGCTCCCAACTTAAACTTATCCTAGATGATCTAATTTTAGATGCTTGTTCCCTGTAATCAATATGTCCTATGGACCATGATTTTGGCCAATTGTTACCAAACATGTTTTTAGTTTGTTTCGAATCAAGTCTAACCCTTGCATACAACTCCCAACGTCTCGAAGACCCAGGAAGTCCAGTTATGAAGGGAATTCTTGCGGTATTGTTAGCAATTAAAGTGAAATCAACGAAATCTGTGCTGTTCAATTCTTCTGGTGGGTTTTTTTCTTCCTCTGCAAATTGCACATGGCAGTAAGTTTGTGGAATAAATAACAATTTTTTAGCACCATTCTCATAGAACATAGATGCTTGAGGCTCTCCAGCTACCGAAAAGCAAATTTCAGAACTGGAAATCCACCAACTCATCTGTTCTGTCATTGCCTTTTTTTGGTTTTTACGGCCCCACGCGTCCCCTTCCAAATACAACACCGGTCTGCTACCAATTGCTTGTGATAAGCATTCAAATTCAGACTGGTTTGCTGGGAATCGTTTAGGGGTAAAAATAACGACTACATCATAATCTCTACGGTTCAGTGCATCTGTAACTCTCTCAAAAGCCGGGCGTGAATCAAAACCTTCTATGTGGGAAACTGTCTGGCATGATTTTAACTCTCCAGAAATTACCAATTCATTAAATCCATCAATTTGACCACTCGCATTTCCCGATCTTGCTTCGTTTGTTATCAACAGTAACCGAGGAGGGTTCATAAATAATCCTTAAGATAGAAATTTAGTAAAAACAAAAAACACCTATACTTTCTCAACCACGATCATAAAATAAACGAGATAAAAATTTTAGTAAACTAGATACTGAGTAATGCGATAAAGTTAAACAAATAATGGCAAAGTTAGTATTCACTGACTGTTCACCTTGCTGCTTTTTAGAATTATTCTGAAGATGAACGCAAAATTTGAATAAACTAGATAAAAGATCCAGCTATACCTTGCATACCGTTTCAAAAATTTTAATTGACTATAAATATTTCCACCCTTCGGATTCCTCCACCATGATAACAACGCTCTAAAGCTATGTGGCACTGATTGTGACTTAACGCTGTCACAAATTGCAATAAAACCGGGTAAGGTAAAAATAGGTATTCCATATTTGCTGGCTCTAAGTCCATAATCTATATCCGCAAGTGTGTGACGGTATTCTCCTTCAATTGGGCCAATCAAGTCGCACGCATACTTTGGGACAAAAACAAAATTACCATTAAAAGTATCTATTTTTTGGTGGATCGATGAGTAATTCATTATTCTAAAATTTAAGGGATGTCGCGATTTCTTGACCAGGCCACCGTAAGTAACTTCTGAAAAATCCTTAGAAGCCATTTGGCCAACGAAAATTGCTTTCGGTTCCAGTTTTATAGAAGAAACAAGTGTTTCAAAGGCTCCTTCCAAAATCGAGATATCATCATTTAGCCATAGTATGTAGTGAAATTCCTTATTAATCGAGCGTTCCGCCATATACATAGATTTTGCCCAGTACCAATTACCACTCCCTTGAATTATTTTGACTTGAGGGAATAATTCTGCAATTTCTTCTGAAGTGCCATCAGAACTTCCATCATCACTCAGATACACATTAAAGTTCCAATTGATTGGTTTCATACTAAATATCTGCTTCAGAATGCTAATTGTAAATTTCTTACGATTATGGCATGCAATTAATACGGCAACTTTTAATTCAGCATAATTATTTGGAGGGTCAATTTCCTCTACTTCGGTCATATACGAATTATATAGGGTTCTCGCCAATCGAAGCCCATTCACCATAAATGCGCAGCCCATACTACAGCGAACTAGATCACCACAAATAAAATCTAATAATTTCTGAGAATTGTAGCAAAGTCTAGGCATGTCCGGATTGACTTGACTCCTAACTGGACCTTGTGGTTAAGATTTTACAAAGATTTTGCATTTAGAGTTTTCGATATGGAATAGAACAATTATCGGTGATTCTGTTTATATTGAATTCGGAGATCAAATTGATACAGTTAAAAGATCTCTTAGAAATTTGAATTAGCTAATGTCAAATTAAAACTTGTTCATTGTAGATCTTGCTACTTGATAACCGCAATGTTAAGCCATGTATGCATTCCAAGCCTTGCTTATTAACGCCATTGGTTATACAATAGTATCGTCGCTTTGACGAATTAAAAGTTTTGTAGGAGGTTCCGAATTAAAGTTGTAATCTGCGGACCTTATGAACCGAATCAAATTTTTTCAATTGGGATTGACTCAGAATTTCCAAAAGGCAATGGGGGCGTACCGATAAACTTACTAACCAAACAATTGGTCAAAATGGGTCATCAAGTCACAATCGTCGGTACAAGTTCGCATATTGATAAGATTTGGGAGTACAGAGTTAGAAATCTAACCGCATTTCTAATCCCTCTACGCAGGAGCCCTAGAATTTTAGCGCTTACGCAATTTAAGGATGAAATCGAAGGCATGAAAAAGGTACTTTCAAGTTTAGAATTTGATGTTATGCATGCCCACTGGAGTTATGAGTTTGCCCTTGCCGCACTTTCGGTTGATAAAAACGCACTTATTACGGCACACGACGCGCCCTTTACTATTTTAAGATCGTTTAAAGATCCGTATAGATTTTTTCGGTTTCTCATGGCAGTGCGAGTTAGAGCGAGAACAAAGAACCTTACTTTTGTCAGTCCGTATTTGAAAGCTCGATGGTGGACTGAAATGCTTTGGAGAAAGAATAGTATGGTGATACCTAATATTTCGCCATTCCAAATATCCAATACAGGTGAATTTTCTGAAATGGGAAGAGTTATTGCATCTATTGGTGATTCAACTGATCGGAAGAATATTCGAACCTTACTTTTAGCGTTTAAATTGATTCGAAGTAAAATTCCAGAAGCCACCCTTAATCTATTCGGGAATGATTTGTCGGAAAATAGTGAAATCGCAAAATGGGCGAAACAAAAAAACCTTAATTTCGGGGTAATTTGGCACGGTTATGTTGAACGAAGCCAACTTGAAGAGGAATTAGGTAGTACTGATCTAATGATTCATCCAAGTCTAGAAGATGCACAGCCAATGGTTTTGCTTGAAGCAATGAGCCAGGGAATTCCTGTTATTGGTGGCAAAGATTCTGGTGGGGTAGCATGGAGCTTGGGTGAGGCGGGTAGATTAGTAGATGTCAAAAATCCTGAAGCAATTGCAGGTGAGGCAATATTGATTCTCACTAATCAAAGAATAAGAGAACAAATGGGCTCTGCCGGCCGCATGCTGATTGCGAGTAAATATTCGCCTGAAAAAATTGCAGGATCGTACTTCGAAGAGTATGTCAAAATAGTAGGAGCTCTGTAAAATTCTAATTTGGAGGTATGATGCATTTTAAATTTACTATTGACTCTAGAGGTTTATATGCCTAAAGTGCTTCATGTTTTGAATGAAATTCGAGCTAGCGGACTAGAAAGAATGCTCGAATGCTCCGCCAATCAATGGCGTGAAAGTGATTATGATTTAACTATATTAGGTATGGGAAAAAGTCATCCTTTTGCAGTGAATCTTACGAGCGTAGGGTACAGTGTCAATACGATTCCAGACCTTAAATCATTAAATGGCGTAAGTCAATACATAAAATTTTTAAGAAATAATAATTTTGATATAATTCATATTCATGCTGAATCGATGCACGGATTTTCGTCTTTGATTGCAAAAAGTTTACTTCCAAAGACTCCAATTTTTCGAACTATTCACAATTGTTTTCGTGCCAAAGGCACGAAGAAATTTATTAGAAAAATACAAGATTTTATACAGAATAGATCATGTTCGGAAGTCATCAGTGTAAGTTCAGACGTTCAACAGAACGAAAAGGAGCAATGGGGCATCCAGACTTTGGTAATCGAGAACTGGATTGATATAGAAAAAATATTATTTAAAAATCTAGAATTTGATAGAATTCAACATAAGTTACCCGTTGTTGCTTTTCTTGGAAACTGTAGTGCAGTAAAGGACCACGAATACGCACTTTCAGTTATTTTAGACTACCAGGATATTCGAGTTATACATATGGGGCATCCACACGCGTCAACTAATGATGAAATTATGATCCTCAAAAAGTTAGAAGATCAGGGACGATTAATTTGGAATTCACCCACAGAACATGTAATCAAAAATTTGCTTGGTGCGGATGTTCATATCCTTTCATCAAAAAATGAAGGAATGAGTTTGGCGCTAATGGAATCTATAGGGGTTGGCATGCAAAGTTGGGTGCGTGAAAGTGATGGTACAAGATGGGCCCAAGAAATTGAAAGCGTAAAATTTTTCAATTCTAAATCAAGCTTAGCATATTTATTAGAAGAATTAATTATGGAAAAAAAATTGCATCCGGATAAATTTATTTTTCAACCAAATGCGAAACTTTTAGAAAGATTTAACCCTGAACGGGGGGTCAAAGAGTATGTCTCACTTTATCAATCCTTTGAAAATTAGCGAAATTCTTGATCCAGAATTTAGTTCAGTCCTATAATTTAGTCTATTGTAACGCTCTATTTAGAATAGATTAAGGCACAACTGCATAATGATTATAAGTTCTGAAAATAATTCGTCTGATTGAATAGTTTATGCAATTTATCGAAGTTTGATTAACGCAGAATTAAGTCATTAGGTGCATTATTCCTTTTATATTCTCGAATCCCAATAATAAAGATTAGAATATATACGCCTTTATATGTCATGTCTATTTTGAATGCAGGTTCGCTCTGAAATGTGAGAAGCAGCAAAAAGGGATAAAGCACATCATGCACTTTGATCTCTAGTTTTGTAGCAACCCTTACTCCACCTAGTAATAAGATGAATCCAATAACAAAAATAGCATAGAGAACGCAACCTAGAACGCCGTAGTCCCAAAGATATTGAAGAAACGTGTTATGCGCATGCCCATACGCAACCTGACCTGTATTAGTAAACATATAAGGTTTGAGGGTGTTTGGGCCATGCCCAAATGGGCCATTGTCACTCCAATGGGACAAAATGGTCTGCCAGAGTAATTTTCTGCCGCTAAAGGATTGTATATTTTGTTCATCCTGTGAGATCAGGGGCAGAATGTATAACGAAACGAGATACGATAGAAGTGTACCGAAGAGAATTGCTAAGATCACTGGGTTTGAATTCAGATTTATAAAAATTTTCTGAAGAAACGCCAGCGAAAGAGCTACTATTATGCCAATGTAGAATGTTCTGCTTCCCGTGAATGATCCTAGGAAAATAAATATTGATCCGTAGAAAATCTGCCTTCCAATTGAAAAGTTACGCGAGAAAACTACCAATCCAAACAGAAAACAACAGAATATTCCCATATCCTGACTGCTTCCAAAAGGTCCTGCAAGTCGGTTTGGAAATCCAAACAAGTTGGCAAAAGGTGAGAAATAAGTCAACTCCCCAGGCCCGGAGTTATCAGACGTGAAGGAATTACTTGCTCTGATCCAATCAAATTTCGTCAGAAAACTGATAAAAGTCAAGGTCGCCATTATTGCACCCAATTTAATATATGATTCAGTAAATTCTCTGTATTCTATTTTACTTTTGACTACAAGAACCGAAATTGCTAAAAATAAGAGAGTTTCCATGATTGGCTGAATTTTATAAACGTAAGTAAAACTTTCATAGATTTGGATCAAGAATAGGCAACCCAAGAACCCAAAGACCAATAGTTGCCCTCTTGAGAATATGTTTTGACTAACAGATTTTTCTACTTTTACGCTTCCATATGAGAATAGTGCAGTTATAAAAATAAGATACTCCATTATCAACTTAGATAAAGTTACAAATATTGAGCCTCCAGAATTCAAACCTAGACTTTGGCTACCAAACAAAAGGAATATAAACACCCCCGGAATTTGAAAGCAAAGCAACAGGCTATAAACCACAATCCTTCGACTCGCATTTGCTGATAAATATAGAAATACACACACACCAATCATCAATAACGGAAGAAGAAACGCTTTCACGATATCTTCTTAGGCATGATAAAAAATAGCAATCGAAACTCCTTGGTAGACATATTCTATCATCGTGTAGCCATTAAGTTACTTAACTTAATTTAGCTAGTTAAAAACAGTCTAGCATTAGGCCTAAATGGTTACTGGGATTTTTAAATAGGCTAAAGTTTGAGTGTGAAACTCTATCAAATTTTTCAACGTTCCCTGGGACTCCTTAGCCCCAGAGAAAGATATATTGTATACAAGGCTGCCTGTATTCAAGTCGCCTTATCTATGATCGATTTATTTGCCTTGTTATTACTAAGTATAACTACCTATACGTTTTTCAATGGTTTTTTGCCAAAACAATTTGCTCCATTGTTTGAATTTGTTGGCTTGCAAAAAATACCAGTCAATAAAATTCAATACGGCCTGGTAATTGCAACGGTACTTTTGTTCATCACTAAGTCAATTTTTAGCCAATTGTATTTGACCAGGATTTTGCGCTTCCTAGGAAACTGTAGTTTAAGCTTATGTAAAGCCTACACATCAAGATATTTTGAGCAGTCCATTTCAAGGATTAATTCAAAGACAACATCTAGATTAGTCTTTATTTTCGGTTCGGCCTTTGATATCGCAACAATCGAGGTATTAGGCGCCTTCGTCTCACTGATTGCCGAGGTATCCTTACTCATTTTGTTAACTATTTTTCTATTAAGTATAAACGTATCGGCATCTGCATGCATATTAATTTATTTCGGATTTATTTTTTGGCTACTTGACAGAACTTTACGAAGCCCATCAAATCAGGCATCTATTGCAAGATCGAAATCTCACTTATCTGCTGCTGAGCAAATTACATCTTTGAAGAACACGTATCGCGAAGCATTGGTCTATAAAAAGAAATACTTTTTTGCGAATCGGTTTAATCATCATAGAAGAGAAGCCACCTCAGCACACCGCAAGCTCATTGCTTTTGCAATGGCGCCAAAATATTTCTTTGAAGCCGCCTTTTATCTTGGTGTAGGTATTTTGTTTATCGCGTTATTACTGACCACCGATAAAGCTAATGCGGCTTCACAATTTGTTTTTTACTTGGCTTGCGGGTCAAGACTTTTACCATCTTTGATCCGTGCTCAAGCTTCGATTGGTTCGGTCAGGGCTACCTCTGGAGCCTGCGATCCGATGTTTGAAATGGTGAATGAGATGCAAGCAGAGGCATTTGCAATAGAGAAAGAGTCTATTTCGATGCAAACAGAATCAGAAATATTAACTAATAAGACTGTTGCACCGTTGATCCAAGTTAAAAATCTTTTGTTTTCCTATGGAGACGAAAATCCATGGAAATTGAAAGTCGAGGATTTTACTCTTGACATAGGAAATAGAATTGGCATTGTTGGAGCTTCTGGGTCAGGAAAATCCACATTTATTGATATTCTTTTAGGAGTTCACACTTATTACCTTGGGCATGTAAGTCTCAACGGTCAGACTCCGTCCTTGGCAGTTAACAATGAACGAAACCTGATTGGGTATGTACCCCAAAAAGTTCATCTTTTTCCTGGAACAATTCTTGAAAATGTTTCTATTGCGGAACATGGCGAAGCCGACATATCCTTAGTCAATCATGCTTTGTTTCAGGCTGGTATGGAAGAATTCGTTAGTTCATTGCCCATGGGTCTCTACACGCAAATTCAAGAATCAGGGAATAATTTTAGTGGAGGACAGGTTCAACGGCTCGGAATTGCTCGAGCTTTGTACCGGCAACCGAAGTTGCTAGTTTTAGATGAAGCAACTAGCTCACTTGATGCTGCGAATGAGGAATTAATTATGCAAACGATCAATAGATTATCTAACGATATTAGTATTCTCGCAATCTCACACAATAAGTCAATTCTGAAGGATTTTGATAAAATATTTAGGTTTCATAACGGCGAGATAAAACATCTTGAATAAGCGTGCAATTTAAGGAATGAACAAAAGGAGAGTATAATTTAGTTGAAAATATAGATTTGTCTCAATCCTCACTTGTTAGGAAATAAAAAATGGTTAGAAATACATTGGCTGTGCAGTTTTGACTGCTACAGTGTTCCGATCGTTACAAATAAGTACGGATAGCTTGCAGAAAACCGCTCTCAAAGTTCTTAGTCTTAAAGATGGTAACTCACATTATCATCTTTTAGCAGCCTCCACTTTGGTTGCAGCAAATAAAGATATTCAATTACAAAAAATATTGCATGATGGGAAAAATATTTGTGATAGCAGGCCACTTGCAATTTTTCTTAATTTATTTAGAGAACCAATTTTTCAGGTTCGCGGGACAGATTTATTTCGGGAAACAATCAGAATTTCTAATTCTAGGGACACTCACTTTATCCTGGGTTCTTCCCCAGAATCACTAATTAGGATTCAACAAGCAGTAGTTGCTATAAACCCTAAAATCAATGTTGTAGGCACAAGTTCAATTTATTTTGATCCAAATACTAATATAGGTTTATCAGAAATAATTGATCAATTAGTGCTACTGAAGCCCAGTGTAGTGTGGGTCGGTTTTGGATCCCCAAAACAAGACTTTTTAGCAAAATTGCTGGCTAATGAGATTTTTGCAAATGTGGTTTGTGTAGGAGCTGCACTAGATTTTGTTAGTGGAGTCAAAAAAGAAGCACCTTTGTTCCTACAAAAACTTTCACTAGAATGGTTGTTTCGCCTATTTTCTGAGCCACAGAGGCTTGGGAAACGTTATGTTCTAGGAAATCTACAATTCATGCTTCTATGTGCCAAGGAGCTAATAAGCCTAACTTCGGAAAAACTCAATCGACTGCGTACCTGATAGATCAAACGATGTAAATAGAATTTTTTGAATCAGAAAAACAACTATTTGGGCTATTTAGTATAGTTAGATCAGTTTTCTCAATAAAAATTTTGATTTTAAACAATTCGTATACAATTAAGGCTGGGATTTTTCAGAGTTGGTAAATCACCTAAACATATACAAACAGAGGACTTCATAGGGGAACATAATATTACTACTTGGATATTAAATAATTGGTAGCTAGTACGACACTTTTCATTTCATGACATCAAGAGATTTTAGGTAATTAGTTTTTACTTGTCTGTAATCGGGTTTTGTGCAAATTTTTACTCGGTACCAAAAACTAAAAATATCACTAGTTTTTATCTACAGATAAGCAGGCAATGATTCCTTTTATGAAATTCTCTACCATAACTTCAAGAGTATAGTTCACTCTAATAGTCGAAGATAATTCGCACATTTTTTGAATTTTTTCAGGGTTTTCGAGAAGATGAATTACCTCACAAGCATAATCTCGAAAACTTCCACCAACTGCAATTGACGTTCCATTATCTTTTATATATTCATACTCGGGTGCATGATAACTGTTGCGAAGTGTAACAATTGGTAATAGTAAAATTAATGAATCTACAGCGATCAAGCCAACGCGTCCAGGATTCAGAATGAGTGAGAAAGTATGGCTTATTTCATCTATATCACTTTGATTCCTGTAACCGAGCCAATTCACATAATCTGTGCTTCTAACCATATCAGTGACTAATTTCTGGGACGGGCCATCTCCTATAAAAGTAAACTCAAAATTTGGTATTGCTTCTTTTATAATTGGAAGCGAATCCAGTAAGAATTGAATTCCTTTTGATTCTTCGATTGCTCCAATAAAACAACAGTGATAACTTTTGCTTTTTAAACTACGCATAATTTGTTTTTGCTTATTCTCTATACGTATTAGACGATCTAATGAGCTGTGACTGTTTTGTAATACAACTGATTTATGCTCAGCGTAACCTTTTCCGACAAGATAATTTCTTCCTTCCGCTGTATAAGAAAAAAAGAAATCTGCACGCTTAGAAAGAAACAACAGAATGGATGCCTCTATTTTGCTTTTCTTTTTTACTATAGTTTTTCCATGTCCCCATAACGCGATCTTTGTCTTCTTCATGCGCTGAAATAAAAGTATTATGTACTGGAGATTCTTCAAGGACTGCTCCATAATCACAAGATCAAAACTGTTAAATCTCATTCCATGTGGAAGCCTAAAGAAATGAACTTGCCTTCCAAACATTTTCAAACGTATCACGCTAATTTTACAAATGAAGGCTGGGTAGTCGATGGCGTCTTTTCTAAGGGCAAAGGTTTTATCCGGTTTTGCTGCACAAATTGTTAGGCCAATTCCATTCTGAATACACTTGGCATAGAGCATAGAAAAAAACTCACGCCGATACGCGGGAATCTGTGGCTGGAGAATTAAAATTTCTTTCAATTATTTCGTCCCTGCATCCAAAGAGTGATTGACTAACCGCTCATAAGGGGATGAGAATAGCAATATTTTAGAGCTTTTACCCTAGTAGTGCAGTTAGTGGCGAATATTGTCGCCCTAGGGCAGATTTAAGTTTAAGAGCTCACTACATGAAGTTAAACTTTTTCGAGGCATAATGGATGAAAGGAAAAGCTTTTTGCTGGAGATGAGCCTTCAGAGTACATTTAGTTAAGATTTAATTATAAAAAAGGTATTAAAAACTTTAACCCAGATTTAGTGTCTGTACTCAACCTATTTCCTAATATAAACACGGTGACTGGAAAGAGTTACTGCGGAAAGCTTACTATTTAGTGTAACTCTAATATTTGTGCAGTCACGGATACATTCCTAGTGGTGGAAATACCTCAAAAGCATAACCTGCAGGGGATGTCAGAATACGCTTAAACATCTAGATTAGTTTGCGATCTTGGGATGTACGTTAGTGTTATAGGGTGCTGAATTTTATTAGTAAATCATGAGGTATGCATTATTAGACCTATATCGGGGATTTCTCGCGATTTGGGTGGCGATATCTCATTTCCACATATTTCTATACTATGTTGAAGGACCATCTAGCGTTATTCCTCAGGAGTTTATTCAACGCTTCGCAAGTCATGCGTCCGTAGCTGTTAACCTCTTTTGGATCATCTCAGGTGTTGCTTTGTCAAGCGTGTATGGCCAATCCAATACCACCAGAAGTAATTTTTTCAAACGGAGATTTATAAGAATCTATCCTTTACACATCTTAACCCTTTTTATAATTATTGCGATAAGCATTGCTTATAATTGGATCACAGGTAAAGTGTTAAACGAACGCAATACTATTAAAAATTTTCTCCTAAATATATTTCTAGTTTCAGAGTGGTTTCCGAACAGTAGATCATATAATTTTGTTTTATGGTCTGTTTCAGCTGAGATTGCCATCTATATCCTCTTCTCATTATGTTACAGGAAGTTATTTGCTATGCAAGGCGCAATTATATTTCTGTGGATAGCTTTTTTTTGTTTTTTGGAATTTGCATTTCCTACATATTATATATTCAAATGTGGAAAATACTTTTTCGGGGGAGTAGCACTCGAATTTCTCTTGTCGAGACGGTCTTATGGCAAACTTCTTTGCTTGATGGCAACGATAATCCTGCTAAGTAACTATCAAGTTAAGGCATTTTTATTTTCATTGTCATTGTTGTCAATCTTATTATTAATGAAACTTAGTGCTAAAGGGAAAAGCTCACAAACTAATTTCAGCAAGATATGTTCTTTATCAGCAAATCTGTCTTATGAAATTTATCTATTGCATCTACCGATGATTTATTTGGCTATACTTTGCTTCAGTTTTTTCCAAATTGAATCTGTAAATATTGTTGGTACATGGGTATGTTTATTGATATATTTATTTTCGTTGATAGCAATATCTAAATTAGTTTTCAAGCATTATGATGAACCGATTGGAACGTTTCTAAAGGCAAAATTATTTCGTGACTGAGAACTACCAATCTTATTTGTATTACTCCGCTAAGATGTGCACAAAAGGTGAAGCGTGGACTGCGGGTTTACTAACTAGTATAATATAATTCTAATGATTCAAAAAATCAGGAAACTTATTCGCACCCATACCATATTACCTGGACTACTTAGGAATTTAATCTTTTTATTTAAATCAGATCCCACACAATGTGGAGAGCATGAATTTCTCGCTAAAATATTTCCTATCGGCCAAAAGACTTATATAGAGTTAGGTGCATACCACCCAGTTTATTTTAGCAATTCAATTTATTTTCGAAGAAAGGGTTGGGCTGGCATTAGTTATGACCCCAATTCCGATTTTATAATTTTATGGCGAATATTTAGACGAGGTGACAAATTTGTAAATAGCGCCGTAACGCCGCAAAAACAAAAAACAGGTAATTCCTTATTTTTTTTCATGGAAAGAGGTGTCGATGGCACATCTTCCTTGGTTGAAACGCATGCGGCAGGCCATTCAAAGAAATTTGGTATTAAATATCGATCCGAATATGTTGTTTCAATATCGATTGGAGAAATTTTAGACAATTTCTTTAAGGAAACGAGTCATCCACCAGATCTACTGCTAATGGATGTTGAGGGAATGGACAATGCCTTACTACAATCCATGTGCTCCTTTAGGGACGTCAGTAAACTACCCAAGTGGATTTTCATGGAAGTTTTAGATGGAAAGTTCGAGGAAGCCATTTTGATTTCGAGTGAAAAATACGAACTGGTTGGCTCTGTAGGTCCAAATATATTACTCTCATTAATATCTAGATAGAATACATTTGGCGCGTGACTCCCATCAATATCGGTGGGTTATGAGGACCTCGAATGCTCAAGCCCTTGATTAAGAGCGCCTCTCCACCAACTGAGCTAACAACTCTCGAAATGCAAAATAACCAACTAGTTCAATGTATGAAAGTTTTATAATTCTGAAGTATATGCGGGTAGGTTGTGAGAAAATTAAGATATGAGTTAAGAAAAATCGAGGCATGGTTTATCAATTAAGCCTTCACGGATACCTTTATCTCAGATATTCTTAACTTATGTCACCACAAATTTGGCTCATTACTGGTGGTGCTGGCTACATTGGCTCTCACATTGCTGATTTGTTTTTAACAAACGGTAAAAAGATTGTTATATATGACTCCTTGCACCAAGGCTTGGAATCTCGAATGGAATACTTGCGCAAAAAACACAAAACTGATATCCCATTAGTAATTGCTGACATTCGTGACACAGTTAAATTTGAAGAAGTGTTAAACACCTATAACCCAAATGGAGTCATTCATGCAGCAGCACTAAAAGCAGTTGGCGAATCCATGGAGAAACCTGATGAGTACTTTGATGTTAACTTCCATGCAACGACAAAAATGCTTGGGTTGCTAAAAAAACATAATATCCAAAAATTTATTTTTTCCTCTACCGCAGCAGTCTATGGATCACCAGAGCATTCAAATCCAATTAAAGAAGATGATCTGAAAAATCCGATATCTCCTTATGGTGCCTCAAAACTTGCCGCAGAAGGTGAAGTGAATAAGTTCCTAACAATTCCAGGCAATCAAGGAACATCTCTTCGCTTCTTCAACGTCATAGGAACGGTGGCGCCTGAATTAATGGACAACTCAGTTGAAAACCTTGTTCCTATTGTGATAAACAATCTTAAGGCAGGACAGTCACCAGTTATTTTTGGAACCGATTACTTAACCCCAGATGGAACATGTATTCGGGACTATGTTGATGTTCGTGATGTAGCAAAAGCGCATCTCATTGCTGCGGATTCCGCATCACTACCGGCTGCAATGAATGTTGGAACTGGCCGCGGTGCTTCGGTGCATGAGGTTATCAAGTTAGTGTGCGACGCAGCTAGACTTAATGATGTGATTGCGATCGAATCTGAGCGCCGTTCAGGTGATCCTGCGTTCTTATGCGCTGATGTAACATTGATTAATGAGGCAATCGGGTTTGTATCGCACAATTCAATCGAAGTGAGTGTTAACAGTTTATTTAAGAGTTTGCAATCGTAGATAGTTCTTGTTCGGATTTTATTAAAGCCTTATGATCCATACCCATTAAGTCTTTCAACTTCCAAAGTGGTAAGTTAGTCATACTCACGCTTGAAATATGGTTGCGAGGGACTCGAACCCCTGGCCCGGTAATTAAGAGAAATGTAGCAATCTTTCGCTCACGCTCAAGCATTGCTACACAGCCTCACTTAGCCTGCTTACGCATTCTCAGTGAGTCACCGTGCTCTACCAACTTGCCCTTCGGACACAACGAATACGTACTTTAATCAAATAATCTAGAATAAGTGCATGGCTAGCATAAAAGATAAGAATTTGGTTAGCGCTGCTGGTGAGCATTTAATTATGTCTCGCTTACTTAGCAAAAATGTAGAAATTGATAAATTTGTTGAATCAAATATTAAGGAACATTCGATTTCTAAGCGCCTACAAAAATTATATTTAAATAAAATAAGAGATGGGAGTCTGCAAATAGTTACGCCAGAAATTGGCCTATTTGCTAAAACTTTAGTTTCTACTTATCATAAAATTAGAGACTTGGCGATCGTTTTGACATTGTGCATCGGGAGCATATTGTGAGTTTGTACATTATATCTATAAACACAAAAGTAGTGACCAATAATCAATATGTAAAATTTATTTATAAAGCTCGAATCATATGACTCATAGAGTCCTTATAGTGGGAGTCACCAGAAACTGCTCAAAAAAAATATTGAATGAGCACAAAATTCTTAAAGACGCATTCTCGGAATTCGAACAAGAATTCTATTTTGTAGAGTCAGATAGCAATGATGATACTTTAAGTTATTTAAAATTACTTGATGACGAATTTGAGAATTTTTCTTATAAATCATTGGGAGAATTAAAATCCAAAATCCCAAATCGAGTTTCTAGAATTACATACTGCCGAAACAAGTACTTAGAGTATTTTGAGAGTCGTGTCAGGGAATTTGAATATGACCTGGTCGTGGTTGCTGACCTGGATAACGTTAACAAAAAACTGACTAGGAAGTCGGTCAGCAGCTGTATTGCTATTGATGGATGGTCTGCATGTACCGCGAATCAAAGGGGACCGTACTACGACATTTATGCTCTGCGAGCAAAGGGGTGGAGCGAAATTGATATTAACCAGGAGCACAATTACCTTAAGTCTTTAGGTAAATCACCATTCATGAATTTCTACTTAAGTGTTATTCGAAAGATGTTTCGAAAGAGAGGTAGTGAACCATTTCTAGTTGACTCTGCGTTTGGAGGTTGTGCAATTTACAAGGCAAGCGAACTACTGAATCATAGATATCTAGAATTTGATGAAGTGGGTGAACTGCAATGCGAGCATGTCGGGTTACATAATTCGATGAATAAATCTGGCGCAAAGATTTATCTCGTACCGACTTTTATTAATGCAAATTGGACACAAAATTCTTGGAGAGCAATAGTAAAGTTGATGGGATTAATTCTCCTTGGTGGAAGATATTATCATATGCGCAATGAACGAATTATGTAATAATTTTCAATAACAGATCTGTAATATTAATTTCTTGAATATTTAAACTCAATTTGTCCAACTCTTTAGTGGATTAATATGATTTTGGAGCGGCATTGCGGTGTCTGAGAGTTAGATACAACACCAGCCAGGAAGTTTTGTGGAACAGATATGAAAAGATTTGGTTTTGCCCGGTAATCATTAATTTTTTGAATCACCCTATTTTATGTAACGGCGGTAAAATAAATCTTTACTTAATTAAGGGAATACTTGTGGGTTGTGAGGGACTCGAACTATATATCCTTCATAGGCCACATATGGATTCAATTAATATTGCCAATTAGAACACATTTATCGATAAGCGTGATGTATTCAGTTTTGCAAAATTTTATATTTGCTGCTATAGATAGACCATGAGCCTCAAAGTACAGTGCAGTCTTGCGGAGTGTGACGATTTGATTCGTGTAGGTAGCAGATTTGATGGTGGGTATGTGGTGTGCAAGAAAGATTTAGATCAATCGAATTGCCTATTAAGTTTCGGGATAGGTGATGACTTCAATTTTGAGTCTGAGTATTCTAGACTTCATCCAAAATCAACAATTCATTCCTATGATTTCTCAGTCAATCTCTTAACTTTTATTGTTAAAATGTTGGGATCCTTTCCAAGATTATTTTTAGGTAGGATTACTATTGTTGAATTTTTTAGCAGAGTATCTCTCCCGCTGAAGTATTTATATTTCTTCCAAAGAAAGTCAATTCATTTCAAGGAAAGACTAACCAATCCTGTGGTTACCAAAATTGATGTATCAGTTTCAAAGGTTTTTTCACGTGTTAATTCGCAAAAAATCTATTTAAAGATAGATATCGAGGGATCTGAGTATGAAATTTTAGAAGAAGTTTTAAAGTACTCGGATAGAATTATTGGATTTGCAATTGAATTTCATGAAATAAATTTTTTACAAGAAAAATTCAGATTAGCAATTGCTCAAATATCCAAATCTTTTGTGATTGTTCATGTTCATGGAAACAATTATGGTTATAGATCAGAGGGTAACGGGGTTTCCGATGTCTTGGAATTAACATTTTCAAAAAAAGGCACTCACCCAAATGCAGTAAAAGAACTCGATACTCCGATAATTGGCTTAGACAATCCTAATAATCGAAGGCTTCCCGATCATTCGTTCTCAATTATAAGCTAAACGAACATATTGCCTTTTGTTGAGATTTTCGAAGTGGGTTGTGAGGGACTCGAACCCCCGACCCGGTGATTAAGAGTCACCTGCTCTACCAACTGAGCTAACAACCCGGCTTTTTATTACTGCCCGACCCTATCAGCCAGTAG